>Ga0068685_100633_pt1 | contig 11883 bp, 10 predicted proteins | sample CeladaPassaB1F04_FD_62208 | JGI IMG/M metagenome (GOLD analysis project Ga0068685, IMG submission 62208) | Cellulose-adapted microbial communities from the Joint BioEnergy Institute, USA - Passage B1F04 | ecosystem: Engineered > Bioreactor > Continuous culture > Unclassified | place: USA, Joint... | reverse complement strand
TGCTGGAACTGCACGGTTTGACCCAGGAAAGTCTCGCCCAACGACTCGGCAAAAGCCAATCGACCATCGCCAATAAACTTCGCCTGCTTCAGCTGTCGGAAGAAGTCAAACAGGCGTTGGCGCAGCGGACGATCTCCGAACGCCACGCGCGGGCGATGCTGGGATTGGACGAGGAAACGCAGCGAAAAGTGCTCAAAGACATTGTGGACAAAGATTTGAACGTCAAGCAGACGGAAGCGAGAGTTCAATTCTACAAGCAGGCGAAGACGATGCGCAAATCGAAACGTATTTCTTTTGCCAGAGATGTGCGTCTCGCCTTGAACACGATTCGTCAGTCGGTCGATCTCGTCGCCAATTCCGGCATGACGATACAGAAAACGGAGACGGACCATGACGATTACTACGAAATTACGATCCGCATTCCGAAAAAATCAATGTAATACCGTATGCAATCTTATCGGATTCGAACGCAAATTTTCTTTTCGAAGCGGCAACAGCCGTTTTTTTTGCCGACTTTACGGCCAACTTCATTCCGGCATCATGCAGTCTCCACTTTCATGATTCGTCCGATTACCGCGGCATGCGCCTCAGGCTGCCGTGATCAATATTTTCACCCTTGCGGGATGCGTTACAACGTTGGATTCGGTCGGGTCGTTCTCTCTAGTCAGCAGTTTGTCTCACGGACGTCAATCACCGATCACCGCGGTGAGAGGAACGGACTGTTTGTACAAGCTTTGTGGTTTATTAACGCACTGGTTGCCACCGGTTCTTACCACGAGACGATCAATAGCTTGTTTCCGCCGAAGAAAAGGTTCATCGTGGCTTCTTGCCTTGATCGGTACGAACACCAACGATGGATGCTGCTGTACATGGCTGGACACGACGCGCTATTTGCCGAGGTTCGGATCCCGCGTGAAATCATGAAGAATTCCAAACCGAGGTGACCTTGCTTGACGAAAATCATTGCGATCACCAATCAAAAAGGCGGTGTGGGAAAAACGACGACGTCGGTGAATCTGGGAGCGTCGCTGGCAACGTTGGGAAAAAAAGTGCTCTTGGTCGACATTGATCCGCAGGGCAACACGACCAGCGGCATCGGCATCAACAAAGCCGATGTGAATTATTGCATCTACGACGTCATTATCAACGACGTGCATCCGAAAGATGCCATTATGGATACCAGGATCGAGCACTTGAAAATCATACCCGCCACCATACAGCTCGCAGGTGCGGAAATCGAGCTCGTTCCGACCATATCCTGGGAAGTGCGGCTGAAAAAATCGCTGAATTTGATCCGCCATATGTTCGATTATATTTTAATCGACTGCCCGCCTTCGCTCGGCATATTGACCGTCAACTCGCTGACGGCCGCCGATTCGGTCATCATTCCGATCCAGTGCGAGTACTACGCGCTCGAAGGGCTCAGCCAACTGTTGAACACGGTGCGGCTCGTGCAAAAACATTTGAACACCAACTTGCAAATTGAAGGCGTATTGCTGACGATGTTCGATGCCCGCACCAATCTCGGCATCCAGGTCATTGAAGAAGTCAAAAAATATTTTCAGCAGAAGGTGTACCAAACGATCATTCCGCGGAATGTTCGTCTCAGCGAGGCTCCGAGCCATGGACAGTCGATTATCACGTATGATCCCAAATCGAAGGGGGCGGAAGTATATATGGAACTCGCAAAGGAAGTGGCCAACCTATGAGCACGTCGAAACGATTGGGACGCGGATTGGACGCATTGCTGCCGGCGCTTGATGTGCATGATGACGACAAGGTGGTGCAAATTCCGCTCAAGGAACTGCGCACCAATCCGTATCAGCCGCGCAAACATTTTTCGGAAGACAGCATCCAGGAGTTGGCGGCTTCGATTCGCGAGCATGGCGTGATCCAGCCGATTATTGTCCGCTCCGTTTTGAGGGGATACGAGATCATCGCCGGCGAACGGCGGTACCGGGCTGCGAAATTGTGCGAACTGGACACGATCCCGGCGGTGGTCAGGGAGTTCACCGACAGACAGGTGATGGAAATTGCGCTGATCGAAAACATTCAGCGCGAAGATTTGAACGCGATCGAAATCGCCCAGGCATACCGGGGGCTGATGGAACAGTTCAACTACACGCAGGAGGAGCTATCGGCAAAGGTCGGAAAATCGCGCTCCCATATCGCGAATTTTTTGCGGCTGCTGCAGCTGCCGGAAGAAATCAAGGAACATGTTTCACGTGGAACATTGTCCATGGGTCACGCGCGAGCGATCGCCGGCATGTCGGACGCCAAACAGCAAAAAGAGCTGGCGGAAAACGCGATCCAGCAGCGGTGGAGCGTCAGACAGCTGGAAGAAGCGATTCAAAAGCGCGCGGAAATGTCATCGGCGAAAAAAGCGAAAACCCCGAACAGACGGAAAGATCCGTACATTGACCAGATCGAGGAACAGCTGCGCAACATTTACCGGACGACGGTGAAGGTGAAACATAACAAAACCAAAGGAAAAATCGAATTTTCCTATTATACGATCGATGATCTGGAAAGATTGCTGCAGCTGCTGCAGGTTGAAAAAATCGGGTGACGATGGGAAGAAAGACGGACTGCATCAAGCCGGAAAGGGCACAAAGTCGGTGCTCTGCCCGGCTTGTCTCGTTTTGGGGAAGGGCGGCCGTAAGAAGGATAGAAGCACAAAGTTCGGAAAGAAAGATATCGCGGGCATTTTTCTGTGTCATATTTTCGCTGGAGGATCGGCCGGATATATACGGAGAGGCGGCATAGGAAGGAATGGAGTAAAGACGTCTTCATCAATGGAGGCGACGAGAAGCTTGTTTTTCAACATATTTGCCGGCACTTGCGCATCAAACAGATTAACCGGATCCCTGAATGTATGACCCCTGAATAGAGAAAAGCGTGGACAGAAAAGATTTCAGAAAATGGAAAATGGGCAGACCGATCGGCCAACGATACAAACTCTCTTGCGTGCAACGTCAAGTATTTTTTATACTTGAGCATGCGGCGAAAATTCCAGGTATAATAAAGCCAGAGGTCGTTCCGATGGCGCCGTTTCAGCGGCGGCAACCATGGACGCCATCAACGGAGTAAAGAAGGGGTCGTCATGTCTTTTGCCGAAAACACATGCGTTTGCACAGACATCGGGCGCGGTCGGTGTGAAACATGAACGTGATTTATCTGGATAATGCGGCGTCTTCCTGGCCCAAACCGCCGCAGGTCGTGCAAGCGATGCGGGAAGCGATCGAGGAGTACGGCGCCAATCCGGGCAGGGGCACCCATGCGCTGGCGATGCGCGCAAGCCGCGTGCTGCTGGAAACACGAACGAGGATTGCGGAACTGATCGGGGGAGTGAATCCGAGCGACATCGTGTTCACGCTGAACACGACGATGGCGCTGAACCAGGCGATACAAGGGTTTGTGCGTCCGGGCGATCATGTGATCTGCACCAATGTCGAACACAACGCGGTCCGCAGGCCGCTGGAACGATTGAAACAGACGATCGGCATTCACGTCACGTATGTGGAAACGGACATGAACGGCGAGATGGACCTGCGCGCGTTTCGCGACGCGTTTCAATCGCGGACCCGGCTTGTCGTGTGCAACCACAGCTCGAATTTGCTCGGCAGCATTTTGCCCATCGATCGGATTGCCGAAATCGCCAGAGCCAAAGGCGCGAAACTGCTCGTCGACGCGGCGCAGACGCTGGGCATGTATCCGGTCGACGTGAACCGAATGGGCATCGACATGCTGGCGTTTCCCGGCCACAAAGGGCTGCTCGGACCTCAGGGCACCGGCGGCTTGTATATCAGCCCGGAGATCGATCTGGACCCTCTCATGGTCGGCGGAACCGGCAGCCGCCCCGAGAGCGTATCGCAGCCGGATGTTCGTCCGGACAAATTCGAGTCGGGCACGCCGAACACGCCGGGCATTGCCGGCTTGAACGAAGGTGTAAAATTTGTGCTGCATGAGTCGGTGGAGAACATTTATACTAAAGAATGGACATTGGCGCACAGGATAATGGAAGGTCTTGCGCGCTTGAAAGGGATACGCCTGTTCGGACCGGATTTCGGCAAGCCGCGCACCGGCATCGTTTCCTTCTTGCTGGACGGCATGGACGCGTCGGAAGTTGCTTACCGTCTGGACAAGGAGTACCGCATCGCCGTGCGAGCCGGCTATCACTGCGCCCCGCTCGCCCATGCCGCGGCGGGCACGCTGGAAAGCGGGGCGGTACGGGCCAGTGTGGGCGCATTTACCACCGAGGAAGACGTGGATGAACTGGTGCGGTCCATGGAGGACATGATCCGTCGGATGGATCGACGGTAGGGAACAGAACGGAAAGGTGTGCGTGCATGTCATCGCAAAATATGTGGATTGCCGCTTGCGGCGCCGGCTTGGCCGTGCTTCTCATTTGGAATATCGCTCTGACGGTTCGCCTGAGGAAATGGAAGGCGCAATGGAACCGCATGTTGGGGGACACCGGGGTGTCCCGTTTGGACGAGATTTTGCCGGTCGTTCATGAGCGGCTGCATCGCGTGGAGTCGGCGGCAGCGGAGCTGCGCGACAGGGAACTCCCCCGCATCAACCAGCGGCTGGACAATATAAAAGGTCAACTCGGCGTCGTCCGCTATAATGCGTTCGCCGAATCCGGAAGCGATCTCAGTTTTTCCTTGGCGATCGTCGACAGCGGCGCCAGCGGCGTTGTGCTGACCGGCATACATTCCCGCGACCACGTATATTTATATGCCAAGCCGTTACAGGAAGGCCAGTCGAACTATACGCTCACTCCGGAGGAAAAACAGGCGATCAATCAGGCACTGAACCGGAAATGAGCGCTCTAACGGAACGGCAGCGCGCCAGCGCGTCACGAATGGCGTCGGCGATCACTTCCGCCATACCCACGACCAGGCAAAGACGGGTGTTTTGCAGGACAAAATACTCCATAAACCCGCTCACGTTGACGATACCGGTGATATGAACGTCGCCGACCGGCGGCAGCTCCTTGTTGACGCCGGCTCCGGGCTTGACGGGACCTTCGGCGATCTGAATGCAGCCGACGCTGGACGTATGTCCGAGACAGGCGTCGACGGCGATCGTGTACGGCTCGCGATGCAGCGCGCGAATGCGGTCCATCGTTTCCCGCAGGTTCATCGCGTGAACCGGCTCCTGCAGCGTACCGTACACCGGAAAACCGATCATGTTTCGCGTCAAGGCGGTGCCGACCAGCGGTCCGAGCGCATCGCCCGTGGAGCGGTCGGTACCCACGCACAAGACGATGATTTCACTGTCCGGCGATACCCGTTCCAGAGATTGGGACAGCCGGCGGGACAGCAGTTGTGCCGCTCCCGCGCTCTCGTAGGAGATTTTCAGGGAAGCTGGCTTGGGTTTGTCCCATTGCAAGGTGATCTTCATGTAAGCCCTCCACCGGCCGGATCCGGAGCAACGATTGCACGTCGTGAGGCCGGAATCGTTTTTATTCAGTATATGGAAGATCACGGGAATTTATACTTGTCAGTCCAACGCCCGCCAACCGCGGCAGAAAGGGGAAACGATGATGCTGATCGCTTTTGACTCCACCCAGCAGGCGCTTCGGGCGGAAATGCTGTTGGAATACGCGGACATCGACATCGACATCCGTCCGACGCCAAAGGAAATTACGGCGGGGTGCGCACTGTCCATCGAGTTTCCCGAGGAGGATTTGGAGCGCGTGAGGCATATCATCGCTGCGGAACGTGTGGAAATTCGCGGGTTCTATATTTGGAAGGACGGCAAGTACGAACCTTGGACGGAAAGGGAAGGTGATCGTCCGTGCTGACATGGCTGGCAGAATGGGGATGGACGCTCGGCAAAATCGCCGTCATTTGGATTTCCGGAATCCTCATCGTCAAACTGGTGCGCAGAACGTTACAGCGCGCGCTGGATCATCAGGCGCAAATCGGCGGGAGAAAAAACGCCCGCCGCAGGCAAACGCTCATCAGGTTGGCGTCCAATGTGGTGACCTACACCGTCAATTTTCTCGTCATTCTGCTCATCTTGGAGCAGCTGGGTTTTTCGCTGATGCCGCTGCTTGCGGGAGCGGGCGTCGTCGGACTGGCCATCGGCTTCGGCGCCCAAAATTTGGTGCGCGACGTCATTACCGGTTTTTTTATCCTGTTTGAAGATCAATTTGGCGTCGGGGACGTCATCCAAACGGGCAATTTCAAGGGAACGGTCGAAGAAATCGGGCTGAGGTCAACCCGAATTCGCAGCTGGTCGGGGGAAACGCATATTATTCCCAACGGGAAAATTGAAAGCGTAACGAACTTTTCGCAGCACAACGCGGTGCTGCTGGATGTGTCGGTGCCGTATGAGGCCGATATCGACGAGGCGGTACAGGTGATCCGCGGCACGATTCACCAGGCGCACGAACGCTGCGATGCGCTGCTGCGCGAGCCGGAAGTGCTCGGCGTTCAATCGCTCGAGGAGAGCAGCGCCGTGATCCGCATTTTTGCGGTTTGCGCACCGAACCGGCATTTTGCGGCAGCGAAGCGGCTGCAGGATGATGTGCGTTCCGCGCTCGGCGAAGCCGGCATCAACGTTCCGTATCCGCGCGTGGCGGCCTTGCAAAATATGGGGACGGTGGAATAACGCATGGAAAAAAAATCGTATCACCTCGGCGACATCGTACAGATGAAAAAGCCGCATCCTTGCGGCACCAACGAAATGGAAATCATCCGCATGGGCATGGACATCCGCGTCAAATGCGTCGGATGCAAGCACAGCGTGCTGATGCCGCGGGCGAAGTTTGAACAAAAACTCAAAAAAGTGCTGCGCCCGGCGGCGGGAACCGGCGATCTTCCCGACCAAAGCTCATAGGCGCGCCGGCGCACGGCGCGCACGGTGCAGGGCAAGAGGGCGAGGAGGAAACACGGAACAAAAAAATTTGCCGTATACCATAACATGCCATTGCATCATCGGGTGGGAATATGTTAAAATGATGCTTGTCGCTGCGGAAAGATACCCAAGTGGTCCAAGGGGGCTGACTCGAAATCAGCTAGGCGTCCGTGAGGGCGTGCGTGGGTTCGAATCCCACTCTTTCCGCCATTACATAGTCAGCAAGCGGCTCCAGGGAGGAGCCGTTTTTTTGTTTTATGTGGCAGGGTCTGACGGACATCGGTGTCCATTAGAAGCGATTTTTCGCCGTCCGGCTCGTGTAACGGACACCGATGTCCATGAAAAGACGCAAAAAATCGAAATTTGGCCTCCAATAGGGTTTAACGGACACCGATGACCGTTACAACGGCAAAACTTCGAAAAAATGGCGCTAACGGACATGGATGTCCGTCCCTCGTGTTTAAGGAGTTTTCTCACGAATGCTCATTCATTCGCAGGATTTCGCACACCTTTGGGGTAGGACTCATCACATGTGGAGGGCGTAGCCCCATTGGTTTCGCATAGATGGGCATGCGGGAACAGAAGTCGTGCTTTGCGCCACTTCCAAAAAATGTTATGGCACACTCCACTGATCCCTTGGAGGTTCACCCTCCCATGTCTCAACGGGTCATTGCCCTTACATTCCTTCGTTCTACCTGCCCAAGGCGTGGAGGCCGATGGCGTTTAGATGACGGGTCTTCGCCCTTATGGACACCCTACTCGGTCCTTTGTGCTTTTGTCGCTTGAAATCACTGCGAATGAGTCAGCATTCGTGAGTTCCGGGTTTTCCAGCCTCTTTTTAGGCAGCGGATGGCAGATACATCCGTTCGGGACGGTAGGTTTCCCCGCGTTGTACCATCCCGATGATGATGCGTGCCAGCTTGCCGATGCATTTGAAGACAGAAGCCATTTTCTTCATTCCCTTGCTTTGATTCCTCTCATGCATCCGCTTGAACTCCGGATTCTGAGCGATGAGAGACAAGGTGCCTAAATAGAGGTACTTGCGCAACATGCCGGACCCGCGTTTGGAGAGTTTCACCTCCCCCTTGTGCTTGCCCGAGGTGTGTTCCGCCAAATTCAACCCGGCCCGTCGCAACAACTGCCGCCCGTGGGCATACTGGCTCAGATCTCCGGCGCAGGCCAACAGCGCGGCGATCGTGATCGTCCCCAGCCCCGGAATGCTCCGCAACTGGCGGGCCAGGGGAAGCTCCTCCAGCAATGCCTCCACTTCCTGCTGCATCTCGTGGAGTTGCTGCACGATGCGTTCATACTCCTCGATCAGTCGCGCCAGGTCCCGACGGGCCTCCTCCCGTGCATGAGAATGGCCAATGCTGCGGGAGGCGGCTTGAAGCAGCTGCGCGGCTTTCGCTTTCCCTGTCATGCCGCCGGCACGCCGCATCCCTTGTTCGTACCATCCTTGCACGACTTCCTCCACGGTCCGTTGTTGCAGCTCGCTGGGCAACGGAAACGCCTTGAGCGTCGCGATCGCTCGCACGCAAGTCCAGTCTTCGAACACTTGGCGGAATTCTGGGAAATACAAGTCGATCCAGCGTACAATGCGATTGCTCAGACTCCCTAACATTTTGACCCAAAACTCTCGGTCGCTCATGAGCGTCTTGATGCGCTCAAACGTTTCTGTCTGCGGCACGTACTCGGTGTAGTAGCCGCGACTGACCAGTTCCGCAATGACTAAGGCATCCTTGGGATCGCTCTTGGACGGACTGTTGTCCCGGTTTTCCTTATTGCGATGCGTCGTGACCGGATTGACGAGCACGACCGGAATTTGATGGGTCAGCAACCATTGGGTCAGATTAAACCAGTAATGGCCGGTGGGCTCCAGCCCGATGAGAACCGACGTCAATCGGTGTTTCGACTGGACTTGCTGAATCCAGTTCAGAAGCTTTTCGAACCCCATGCGATCGTTGGTGAACGACAAATGCCGGGGGGTGAGGGTCCTTCCTCGGAAATCGGTCACTTGCGCCGCATGAATGTCCTTGGCGATGTCGATGCCGACTACCGCCGTTTTCATGGTAATTCGTTCAATTCGTTGATTCGTCGTGTGGCTTCGTTTAAAATACATATGGAGCGCCTCCAGTTGGGTTATTAAGGGCCGAGACCCGTGACACTCCCATCATACGAGGTGCTCCTGTTTTTTTCAAAGTCGAAAAATTAGCGCATACAGGAATGTTAAGAACGGATTTTTCCCGCGGAAACGATGTTTTTGGGTTGTTTACGGACATGGATGACCGCCAGATTTTTATTTTTTGCGAAAATCGTGGCTAACGGTCACCGATGTCCGTTGTGATCGCCCCCTGGCCATGTCCGCAACTCTCCGGGGCGCACGTCGATCTCGCCAAAAAAGAAAAAACCCGCTGTTCAGCAGGTTCGTGCAAAACCACGAACGCATATCCGTTCTCCCCCGGCTGTTTGGAGATATGCTATACTAAAAAACAAATCTGGATAGCCATTTCCGAAAAAATCCCCTTCAAATCGACTGCTTACACCATTCCCAACCGGAAAAACGAAACAATTCACTTCGGCCTGCATATATCATGACCTGCATATCTCCCGATCGGGTAAGCGGAAGAGTTCGCATTCAACAATCGCCTGCATATCTCCCGACCGAATAATCGGATAGCCCAAAAAAACGATAAGGATCGCTTGGGGAGGAATTCCGGTGATGCGGATTCGACAACGGTTCGGGCGTCTCTGGCCGGTCAATCTGTACGCGTTCTCCGCCAATTTTCAAAGCTCCGCCCTGATGACGATCGTCGTTCCGGAAGCGCTGATCCGCCTCGGCAGCGAAAATCACACGCCGCTTCTCGCCCGCCTCGCCGCGGCGAGTTCGCTGATCGCCGTGATGCTGCCTCCGGCGGCGGGGTTGTGGTCCGATCGGCTGCGCATTCGCGGCGTCAGGCGCATGTCATTTTTGCTCGCGGGCGGCGTCCTGAATGTGGCAGGGCTGGCCGGCATGTCCATTTTCTCCTCACTGGGCGTGTATTCGGCCTGCCTGTTACTCGCCATGACGGGAAGCGCCGTGGCGATCGCCGGCTATCAGGCGCTTTGGTCCGAAACGGTGCCGGCATCCGCGCGGGGTAAAGCGGCAGGCGTGCGCGGGGCGGCGGTGCTTCTCGGCAATATCGCCGGGTTGGCCAGCGCCGGCGTTTGGGGCGAACGGGCGGTGCTCGCCATGGCGGTCGTCATGGCAGTCGGGCTGATGTTGACCTCCCTTTTCGTTCCCGAGGAGAAGGAGCGGAAGGATACGGACGTCCAGGGGAAAGAAGAGCGGTCGCCCCTGGATGTTCTCGGCTTCCGCGATGGCCTCGGCCGGGATTTCATCCGGGTGTTTTGGGCGCAGGGGTTCGTTTCCTTCGGCATGATGCTGCTCATGACGTTCGCGCTGTACTTTTTTCACGATGCGGTGGGCATCGACGATCCGGCGCGGCACACGTCGTTCATCGCCGTTCTCGCGCTTGGCGGCGCCGTCGTGTCGAGCCTGTACATCGGGCGAATCTCGGATCGCCTGGCTCGCCGCCGTCTGGTCGCCGCCTCCAGCGTGCCGATGGCCGCCGCGGCCGTCAGTTTCTCCCTGCTAAGTCAGGACATGTGGCGCGAACCCCTCGGGCTCGCCCTGCTGGCGGTGCTGTTCGGCGCCGGTTACGGCGCGTACACGTCCACGGGTTGGGCATTGGCGGTGGACGCCCTGCCCAATCGCGCCCGATCCGCCCGCGATCTCGGACTGTGGGACGCGGCCACATCGGTGCCGTCCGTGCTCGCACCCGCTTTCGGCGGCTGGGTGCTGAGCCTGTACGCCTATGAGCCGGTGCCCGGTTACCGCCTGCTGTTTCTTTGCACGGGAATCGCCATCGCGGCGGGCGGCCTCGCCGTGCTTCGCGTCGGCAAACCCTCCCGCCGGCCGCCCGGCATCACGGCCTTTCGTCTGTTGATCGCGGCGGGGCTGGCCGTCTACCTGCTGTTCGCCTGCCGCATTCGCATATTCGGCCGCATCCCCGGCCACAAACCGGGCATGCTGATCATCTCCAACCATCTGCACGACATCGACGGAATGTTCATTCCGTCCTGTCTAGTTTTGCGCCATCCGCTGCGCCATCCGCTCCGCTTCGCCGCCTCGCAGCGGCTGTTCGAGCCCGGTTTTCTGGCCGCGCACTATCCGCGCCTGAACCGTCTGGCAAGCCGCGTCAACCTGGGGAAGCTGTTTTACGCGCTCGGCGCCAGGCCGGTCGAAAACCAACCGCTGTCCCGGCCGTTCATCAGTTACGCTTACGACGCGTTCCGGCTGCACGGAAATTTGCCGGCGGCGGCAGTGTTCGCGGATGAAGCGCTGAAACGCATCCGCGTGCCGGCCGGCACGAAGCTGGGGGATTTTTGGTCTCCCCGCCTCCTTATGGCCGCGCAGCGGCGCGCATCGATCGTCGACCTGCGCGAGCCGTATCGCGCGGAGTTTCGCTTCCTGGCACGCCGCGTGATCCGTGCCCAGCTTGACGAGCTGGAACGGGAACTGCGTGCGGGTGCGGCCCTGTATTTGACGCCGGAGGGACGGTTGAGCGAAAACGGGTATTTGTACCGGCTGCGTTTGGCGCTGTCCCGCCTGGAAGCGACGGCGCGTCATCGGGTGCTCGTCGGCCTCAGCTACGATCCGTATGCCCGGCGCCGTCTGTCCGTCTTCGTCCGCTTTGCTCCCTGGCCCCCGCACGCGGATGTTCGCATTCACCTCCGCTCCATTCGCCCGATCACCGTGAGCCAGGTGCTGTGCGACCGGCTGTTGGAAGAACGGCGTGAGCCGTTCACGGCGGAGCAGGCCTTGGACGCCGTCCGTGAGCGGTTGAGCAGCCTGCCTCCCGGCGCATTCGTCGTCCCGGAACTGCGCAAGAATACCGCACGCGCAGTGCGCCTCACGCTCGGCAACATGGTCCGGCTGGGCGTCCTGGCCCGGGACGGACGGGCGTACCGAAC
>Ga0068685_100595_pt1 | contig 12528 bp, 11 predicted proteins | sample CeladaPassaB1F04_FD_62208 | JGI IMG/M metagenome (GOLD analysis project Ga0068685, IMG submission 62208) | Cellulose-adapted microbial communities from the Joint BioEnergy Institute, USA - Passage B1F04 | ecosystem: Engineered > Bioreactor > Continuous culture > Unclassified | place: USA, Joint... | reverse complement strand
CCATTTCGGCACTCACTTCCAAAATAACAAACACTCGATCGTCTTATTCAGAATACATCCACTGGAACATCCGCTCATACTCCGTACCCCGTACGAACGGATGTAGGTACGACTTTGCGCGAATAACCGCTTTGGGAGAACCTACATCGATTCCTTCGCGTTCAAACAGCACCGATTTGACGGCTTTCCATACAGCTTCAAAGGTAAACTCGAATCGTTGAATCGCAGCATCTCTTTCAATGGAACTGGGCTCCCGGATCTCCATAACCTCGTTAAACGCGCGGGACATCCGCCGGAAAAATGGCTCGAAAGGATCCGGATTCTCGAAAATGACCATCGAATCGCCGGTGCGATCCCGCACTTGGAAGACCCGTATGCTCAAGTACGATGAATCCGTTTCTACCTGGAAGTACCTCGGCATCATTCGGTAGAAGAACAATCGCAACCACGAGCACTACAACTCTACCACTTTCCCTTCCATCCTTTCATGCTTCCAATAGAATGTTCCCGCAAATCATCATTTCATGATACGATAAGTGAAACGGTCCAGAGGTGTAAACGACACGGGCGTCCAAACGAATTCGACGAATTCCTCTCCACCCAGGCACCTCACGCCGCCTTCGGAATTGTGCACGATGAACAATCTGAACCGGAAAATATCATTCTGGGAGAAAAGTAGTATTCATAATGAAAATCACCGAAAAAAAACTGATTTTGGCCGTCGCCGTTTTTCTCGCCTTCATTACGGCGTCCAGGCTGTTGTGGATGAAGTATTTGTCCACCTGGGATTATCCGGACCCGCCGACGGCGGCGGACGGCGTGCTGGATTTGCGGCATGTGGAATGGAATTCGCACCAGACTTTGGAACTGAACGGGGAATGGCGGTTTTACCCCGGCACCTTTCTCATGGCAGAGAACGGCGCCCAAATCGACGTGTCCGCAGCGCGGGAGACCACGATGCGCGTGCCGAAAACGTGGGACAATGAAGACGTACCGGGCGATTCGACGTTTCGATACGGCAGCTATCGCCTGCAAATTTTGCTGAACCCGAATCATTCGAAAACGCTGGGACTGCGGCTGTCCAGGGCGGGGAACGCTTCCGCCGTATACATAAACGGTCAATTGGCCAAATCGTCGGGACATCCGTCTACCAATGCGGGTCGGCATCGGGGCGCGGACTTGCCGTATACGATTACCATACCGCCGGGCAGCGACAAACTGGATGTCGTCATTCATGTGTCCAGCGACACGGGGAACGGCAGCATTTCCAAACCCGTCCGTTTCGGTACGCTTGAAGCAGTCAGGCAGAGGGAAAACCTGCTCGTCGGCTTGCAGCTGCTGATGTGCGTCATCGCGCTCTTCCACAGTCTGTACGGACTGATCCTGTACGCCCTTGGGGCGAGGCGTAACGGCATTCTCTACTTTCTCGCCATTATGACCCTGTTGGCGCTCGCCGCCCTGACCTCCGACGACAAACTGTTGTTTCATTGGATCGAAACGAGTTTCGAGTGGCAGTTGAGACTCGTCTACCTCACTTATATCGGGATCGTGGCTTGTCTGCCCTTGCTGTCCGACAGCCTGTTCCCGTCAAACATCGGCGGGCGAATGGCCAAAGCGTTTTCGATCAGCTGCGCGCTCATTGCTCTCCACTTGGTCTTATCTCCTGCAGCGATCATCCTGGCATCCGCCAGGGGGCTGTTTCTATATGCCTTTTTCGCGTCGGTGGGCATATCCGGGTATATTCTAATTTCGAAATTCCGCCGGACCGACGGCATGCTGTTCCTGATCTTTGCGTGCATGGCCGTCGCCGCCAACATGATCTGGTCGCTCATCGGGAGAGACATCCCCCGCATAGAGATCATTTGGTATCCTTTCGATTTGATGATCGCCATCCTTTCCTTTTCCGCGTTTTGGTTTCAGCGATTTTTCCTGGAAACGGAGCGGCCGCTGCGGCTTGCCGAAAAGCTGCGGCGAGAAGACAAGCGAAAAGACGAATTTTTGGTCAATACGTCCCACGAACTGCGTAATCCGCTGCAAGGCATATCCAATATTTTGCAAGTCATTTTGGACGACCGGAACGAGCCGATCTCCCAAACGCAAAGAGAACGAATCGAAACGGCCCGACGGGTCAGCCGGCGCATGAATGTGATGCTGGACGACCTGATTGACATTACGAGGCTGAAGGAAAAAACGATCCCTTTGGAACTGCGGCCCGTCCACTTGCAGTCGGTCGCTGCCGGCGTGCTGGACATGATCGCCATCATGCTGGAAAGAAAACCGATCCGGCTGCGCGTGGACATTGACAAGGACTTCCCCAGGGTCCTGGCCGATGAAAACCGTCTCGTGCAAATTTTGTTCAATCTGCTGCACAATGCCGTCAAATACACGGATGAAGGATTTATTCGCATTCAAGCCGTGAGACAAAACCGCATGGCGGAAATCCGGGTGGAAGATACCGGCGTCGGCATTGCCGAAAAAGACTTGTCCAACATATTTCTTCCTTATGAACAGGCGGAGCGCCATACCGACAAAAACCGGGGCGGCTTCGGCTTGGGGCTGGCCATCTGCAAGCAGCTCGTCGAACTGCACGGCGGAACGATCCGCGCGGCATCGCGCCCGGGAGAAGGGTCCGTGTTCAGTTTTACGTTGCCGTACGCCGAAGAATCCGGCCAGGGACAGGTCTCCGGCTCCTTCACCGAAGACTTGGCCGCACATTCCGGCGCTTTTGCCGATACATCGGCCGAGGCTGCGATCTCCTTTTCCGAAGGATGGGCTGCTCATTCCGGTTCTTTGGCCGCCATCTACGACACCTTTGCGAAGGCTTCGGCCGAACTTTCCGGATCCTTGGCCGGGGAACGCCCCGCCTGCGAACGCTCGCTCCTTTTGCCGGAAACGCCCGTCCCGGCCGGCACCGGCGAAAACGACGTTTCCGCGGCGAAAATTTTGCTCGTGGACGATGACGCCGTCAATCTGCACGTGCTGGCCGAAACGCTGAAACCGGACGGGTACGAGATGACGTGTGTGACCGGCGCGGAACAGGCATTGGCCGAAACTTTCAAGGAACGGTACGACCTGGTGATTGCCGATGTGATGATGCCGAAGATGTCGGGTTACGAGCTGACGCGAATTCTCCGCGACCATTTCAACATGACGGAACTTCCGGTTCTGCTGCTGACCGCCCGCATCCGGACGGAGGACATCGTCACCGGTTTCCTGGCCGTAGCCAACGATTACGTGAAAAAACCCGCGGACGCCTGGGAATTGAAGGCGCGGGTCCGTTCGCTCCTCCAGCTGAAAACGTCCTTTGAAGAACGGCTGCGCATGGAGAGCGCCTGGCTCCAGTCGCAGATTCGGCCGCACTTCCTGTACAACACGCTGAACTCGATCGCGGCGCTGGCGGCCATCGACATTGAGAAGATGCTGACGTTGCTGTATGAATTCAGCAACTACCTGCGGCTGAGCTTTGACTTCAAGAACGCCTCTCCGCTGGTCGATCTGGAGCACGAACTTTCTCTTGTCCGCTCTTACATTTACATTGAACAGGAACGCTTTGGAGACCGGATCAAGGTGGAATGGGAGGTGGATGAAGGGATCAGCATCCGGGTGCCCCCGCTGTCCATCCAGCCGCTTGTGGAAAATGCCGTCAAACACGGCCTCATGAGTCGGAGCCGCGGCGGAACCGTGTCCATCGTCATCCGTCGGCAAGAGGGGCGCGTGGACATTTTGGTCAAAGACGACGGTGTCGGAATGCGGAAAGAACAAATCGAGCAACTCTTTGCCGCGCCGCCCCACTCCAATACAGGCACGCGATTGAGCAATGGCGTGGGACTGCGCAATATTGAACGGCGGCTGAGGCAGCTGTTTCGCAGCGGTTTGCACATAGAGAGCGAGCCGGATCAGGGAACGATCGTCCGGTTTTCCATCCCGGAAAAGGGTTAAATGCCGTTCAATCATTCCCTGTCTGCCGAATCCGCCCGCCTCTTTAGCCGCGTCTCCCGGCTGGACGGCAAGCAGCTTTGGCGCAGCAGATCGATCAAATTGGTCATGATTCGAACCACGACCTCATTGCCGGCCGCCTCGGCGACCATGAGGGGAAACGTCTGGTCATGCGGCTGCCATCGTTTTTTTTCGAATCACTGGTCAAGTAGACGCCGAATCCTTCATATCCTCTTTGGATGACTTGGCGCCTTGGCTTTTCAGCCATGCAACCATCGTCTCTCTGCGGGTATCGAGACCGGCCGCCGCATCGAGCGGCGTTTGGTTCGTGAAGGAGGGGATGCCGTTGATATCCGCTCCTTTTGCGAGAAGGTATTCGGCCACACGGCGCTGCCCGCCGCTGCAGGCAAACCAGAAAGCCAGACCGATATCCGCGGCCGTCGGTTGCGGATCGCGGTCCATCAGTTCCGCCACGCGGGACATCATTCCCAAAGCGGCGGCATGCCAAAGCTTATCCACACGCGCCCCGCGCTGGACCAACAATCGCGCCACATTCCAGCACCGATAGCCGACGGCGTTGTCCAAAGGGGTTCCGCCGACGATCGAGCCGCCCGGCGCTTCCACGTCCGCGCCGCCGTCGATCAAGGCGGCGGCCACGTCGGCATCGTCGCTGCTGGCCGCCCAGTGCAGCGGAGTTTCCGCAAATTTCCCCCCTGCCGTCCGCGCATTCGGATCTGCCCCCGCGGCAATCAGCAGCCTGACCATCTCAACGCCGTTCGGAAAATAGCCGGGCCAATCCGCAACCAGATGCAAACTCGTGCGAACGAACCCTTGATCGTCCACGAATCGTTTGGCGGCCAAGCCGGGAACTTCGCTCAGCAGACGGCTCAACGTTTCCACATCGCCCGTTTGAACGGACTGCGCAAAGGAGACGTACAGCGGATCATCATGTTTGAGTATATCCATCCCATCACTCCCTTTGGTTTGCCTGGTTGCCTCTTGCTTGCCCCTTTATACTCGATTGTACTTTAACTTTTCGGGATAAGCCATGTTTTCTTTACAGGAGGATATAAGGGATAAGCCATGTTTTCTTTACAATAGCTTATTAGCAATCATGCGGAACGCTCACGCCGCGCCGTCGTACGTTTTGAGGCAAAACATCGGCCAAACCGCACGCCGACAACATGACAAATAAGGGGCAGCGCCGGAATCATGACCGGCCGCTGTCCCCGCGTTCTCAAGATTCTGCCGATAACTCGGTTTTGATCCACATGACTTGATAGGGAGCAAGACTCAAAACAAGATCCTCCCCCCGGTCGGGAATGCGGCATCCGGAGACGAGATCGACGGCATTTCCCAATCCGGCGGCGCCTTGTTGCGCGCCCAGTTTCACTTCCTGTCCGGAACCGGATACGTTGATGAGAACCGTCACCTGCTCCCGATGGTCGGGCGACGTCCGCACCAACGAAAACACCGCATCGTTCAAATGCAGCACCTTCTGGCCGCCGCACGGACGAAACGCCTTCTCGCCGCGCCGAATTTTCAGCAGACGCTTGTACCCGTGAAAAACTTTGCCGCGCAGCGACGCCGGGTCCTTCAGTTCCGCCTCGACGATGTCCCGGCGCAATTTCTCGCGGTTGATGCTGCGGTATCTGCCGGTGATCTTCACACCCTCGTGATAGGACCGGGATCCGAGCAAACTGTGCAAATAAATGCCGGGAACGCCCGCGAGCGACAGCATGACGGCCTGCGATGCCAGAAAACGGCTCACATTGGCGTCGTCATCGCCGTCAACATCCGCCAGCGCGTCGAAATAATTGATGTTCAGTTCGTACGGGCTTTGCGTTCCGTCCCCGTTGTGCTTGTAGGAAACGAACCCGCCGCGCCGCTTTACCTGCTCGACGAGATTCCCGATCTCCGCTTCCGTCAGGATGCCTTTGGCGGGCACGACGCCGATGCCGTCATGCGAGGCGAGAAAATTGAAAAACGCCGTCCGGTCGGAAACCGGTTCGAGCGAAGCCGCCCACGCCGACAGCTTGCGGGCGTTTCCGGTCAAAAACGTGTGCAGCACGAGCGGCGGCAGCGGAAACTGGTACACCATGTGCGCCTCGTTGTATCCGTCGCCGAAATACCGGATGTTGTCTTCGTGGGGCACGTTCGTTTCCGTTATGATGACGGTTCCCGGCGAAGCGATGTCCAGGATCCGGCGGTACAACCGGACGATGCGATGCGCTTCTTCCAGATGAATGCAGCTTGTGCCCAACCGCTTCCAGATGTATCCGACCGCGTCGAACCGCAGCAGGCGCGCTCCCTGCCGCGTATAGAACAGCAGCACTTTGGCGATATCAAGAAACACTTGTTCGTCGGCAAAATTCAAATCGATCTGGTCGTCGCTGAACGTCGTCCACAGATGCTTGACGCCGTGAGCCGTCGTAAAGGGCGTCAACAGCGGCAGAGCGCGGGGGCGGGTGACGGAAGAATAGTCCGCATTCGGGTCCGCCTCGATGAAATAGCGCCGGTATTTCGGATCCCCCTGCAAGTAGCGCTGAAACCATTCGCTGCGGGACGATACGTGGTTGATGACCGCGTCGAACATGAGCTCGAAGTCGGAGGCGAGGGACTTCACGTCTTCCCAGGAACCCAGTTCCGGATCGACTTGAACGTAATCGACGACGGAAAAACCGTCGTCCGACGTGAACGGGTAAAACGGCAGGATGTGGATGGCGGACACCATCCCTTTCATATGTTCCGCCATGAATTCGCGCAAACTTCGCAGCGGAAGCCTGCCGTCTTCTCGAATCTGGTCCCCGTACGTGATGGCGATCACGTCGGTCTCGTCAAAAAACGCTTTGTTCACCGCGGCCGGGCGAAAGGCCGCCCGATGTTCCTCCATGATCGCCTCCAGCTGCCGCATGATGTCGGGCGCTTTTTCCTCGCCGTAAACAAAGGCAAGATCATCCAGCATTTTGCTTCTGTCCACTTCGGAAATCGGCATGTGAAAATCTCACTCCAGTCAAGGTTTCAACTCCGCTCCAAAAGAACCGGATCCCACGCGTATGCAAGCGGAACCTAGCCGCCTCTTTCTTACAAGCGAACCTCATGCGGCCGCCCCGGTTCCAAAGAGAGCGCGACCTGTTTGGATTCGTACATGATCTTGAGCGTCAGCGGCCCGTCGCTGCAAGCCGTAACGACAAATCCGCCGCGTTCCGGCACGGCGCGCAAATCCACTGTGCGCCCGTTGAACCAGTACCGCTTGCAGCCGCTTTCCCCCAGGTCGGGGTTCAGGCGCCAGCACAGTTCGTTATGGCGCGCATCTCCCTTGATGCCGATGGCATGCTCGAGCAGGAACAGGATCGGCCCGATTCCCGACCATCCGACGAAATCCGGCTTGCCTTTGTCCCCTTGCCGGATGAAATCGGCGGCGTAATTTTCCCAAAACGTCCCCGTTTCCACAAACACTTGCGTCACGCGGTCCAAGTGCTCGACGGCGATTTCCCGGGCCAAATCGCGGTAGCCGTATTTCTCCAAACCTCGCACGACCATCGTATTGGTGGGCGCCCATACCGCCCCCTGCCAGTATCCGCCGGCCGGCTGATACCCTTCTTCGTCCGCCGCCAGGGTCGGCACCCGGTGCGTTCTCGCAAACGCCGCCGGATCTTCCAGCCAGCGAACGAGCGACGCCGCCTGCGCGTCGTCGGCCACGCCCGCCAGCAGCGCCCAATAAGCGGCGATCGTTTTGACCGGCGCGCGCCTGCCGTCCTCGGTCAAATCGTAATAAAAACCGCTGCCGGGATCCCACATGTACTCATTGATCGCCTTGGAAATCCGGCGCGCATCTTCTTCCAATTGCGCCTGCGCGGCGCGCAGTTCCCGCACCCGCTCGCCGTCGCCTTCCTTCTCATAGACGGCCGCCAGCAGTTCGGCGATCTCCGTCAATTGACGCGCGAACAGCGCCATCTCGCAGCTGATGTCCACCCCGCTGCCCAAGTACTTGTTGCGCGGGGAGTTGTCCATGCTGGCCCAATCGGTGACAAACAGCCCGTACCGGTTTCGAAGATGATGATACAAAGCTTGATAATACCGATACAGCGGCTCCCAGACGAGCTTCAACCGTTCCGTGTCCCCGGTATGCCGGTGGCTCTCCAGTTCCGCCCACGCCAGCAGCGGATGATTCAGACTGTCCAGCGTAAGGTATGGCGCTTCTTCCACGGTTCTGCCCAGATCCGGTTTGTGCATCTCGTCGTAATCCGGAGGCGCGACGGAAAACAGGCCGCGGTACCGGTAATGGTTGTGAAAATACGAATGGAGCGGCTTCCTCCGCCAGTTCATCCACCGTTCGAACGGTTCCCCGGTGTCCCTGTCGATTTCCCTCGGAATTTCGCCGTCGTCGAACTGCTTGCAGTAAAAATTGTCCAGCGAACGAATGCCCGGAATGTACGGATGCCCCAAGTTGCAAAACATCGTAATGAACACCGTATCCCACAAAAAAATGCTGCTGTTGAAAGCGGCATCGACGAAATTGCTGACGAATCCGCTCCCGGGATTCGGCACATACGTATTCCGATAGGCGATTTCCCAAACCCGCCAATAGCTCTCGATATAATCCGGCCGCTTGGAACAGATCGGTTCCGGCAGCCGGCGGCGTGCGACCGCAAAATCCGGCAGCGGTTCGTCCTCGTACGACTTCTTGGCAAAAAATCTCCCCAAACTCCCGTACCAAGCTTTTTGATCCGTTTTTTCCGACATGTCGATCCCCCGAATATGTTCCCGATCACCCGATGGCGGGTGCAGAAAAATGATGATTTCTCTCACATTTGCCCATTCTCGCGATGATCCCGACGAAAGCCTTCATACGGCATGACCGCCTCCATGAGGCGTATGCGGCGCGCCGCGCGCTTGGACGGCAGGACACGGTCAACCTTTCACGGATCCGGCCATCAGCCCTTCCACAAAATGTTTTTGCATCGCCAGAAACAACGCCAAAACCGGCAGCATGGACAGCAAATTGGCCGCCAAAATTTTGGACCACGGCGTGGAGACCGTATCCTGCGTGATGAGCGCCAGCTTCAACGGAATCGTGAAATTGCTCTCGCTTTGCAGCAGCACCAACGGCATCGTAAACGAGTTCCAGTTTTGCACCGCGTCGATAATGATGAGCGCCGTCAAAGCCGGCCGAATCAACGGGACGATGATCGTGAAAAAGGTGCGAAAATCCCCGCTGCCGTCGACTTTGGCCGCTTCGAGCATTTCATTCGGGATATCGTCGATATACTGTTTGGTAAAAAAGATGGCGAACACGGTGGCGGAAAAGGGGAAGATCAGCCCGGCGAGCGTGTCGAACATCCCCAGTTTCGTAATGATAAAATAGAGCGGCAACAGCAGGACGGTCGGCGGGACGGTCATCGTCGCGATCAGCAGGAGAAACAACGCGTCCCTCCCCAGGAAACGTTTTTTGGAAAACGCGTAGCCGGCCATGCTGGAAAAAAGCACGGTCAGAAACACCGTCGGCACGGTCACCGTCAGCGAATTCATAAAGGACACATGAAAGTGCAGCTGTTCCCATATTTCGGGAAAATTGCTCCAGACGAACGTCTCCGGCCAGAACGTCGGCGGAAATCGCGTGATTTCCGAATCGCTCTTCAGGCTGGAAACGAACAACCAGTACAGGGGAAGAAGAAATACGGCGCCGATTCCCCACAACACGACAGTTTGCGCAAGCTTGGCCACTTTCACTTGGAACGATCTCCCTTACCCTAACCGTCTTTTCACGAGCATGTTCTGAATCACCGTCACGGCCACCACCACGACGAACAGCAAATAGGACATCGCCGCCGCGGGTCCGATTTCGTAATATTTGAACGCGCGGTTATAGATCAGAAACGGCAGCGTCACCGTGGAATCGCTGGGACCGCCCCCGGTCATGATGTACACTTCCTGAAACACGTTCAGCGAGTTGATCATGAGCAGGATCGACACGACGAGCGAAATCCGGCCCAACAAGGGCCATGTAATGTACCGGAACGTCTGAAACGCGGTCGCGCCTTCCACGTTCGCCACTTCGTACAAATCTCTCGGAATGTTTTGCAGACCGGACAAGTAGATCAACATGTAATAGCCGATATTTTTCCAACAGGACATGATCGCAATCACCGGCATCGCCCAAACCGTGCTGGCGAGCCAGTTCGGACCGGACAGCCCGAACAGCCCCAACAGCGCGTTGATCAAGCCGCGGTCTCCGTTGAACAGAAACATGAAAATCAAACTCGCGCTGACCACCGAGATGATGTAAGGAATAAAAAACACGGACCGGAAAAAATGAACGGCCGGCAGCTTCCGGTTCACCAACACGGCCAGCAGGACGGACCCGAACATCGTGATCGGAATGAAAATGACCGAAAAATACAGCGTGTTCACGATCGCTTTCTGGAACAGCGGGTTGTCCAGCGCCGCAAGGTAATGCCGAAAACCGACGAGTTCGCCCGGAACTTCGAACAGACCGGACAACCTCATCTCGATCGGCTTGATGTTTTTGAAGCTGGCCACCACCGACCAAAAGACCGGATACACCAAAAACAGTCCCAGGATGACAAACGATGGCAAAATAAACAAATAGGCGTTCAGGTCGCCGAACCGTCTACGCAATAATCTCATCGCATCCTCCGAGCAGGAGGGAGCACCCGGCATTTCGCGGGCGCTCCCCACGTGATGATGACCTTGTCACTGCGCTTTGGCGAGAATTTCGTTGCCCCGCTCTTCGAGCATCTTCAGTCCTTCTTCCGCCGACAAGCTTCCCGACACGACCTGGTTCAGCACGCTCTGGTAAATCTCGTCGCTGACTTGCTGCCATTGCGGAACCGGCACCAGCGTGAACGGGTATTCCAACCCTTTTTGATACACCAGAAATTCGGGATGATCTTTGAAGTAGGCGGTGTCCGCCAAATCTTTGCGAATCGGAATCCGGAACGGGTAGTAGTTCCCGTCGTCCCCGACTTCCCCTTTCATGATTTGTTCCTGCGCGGGTTTGGAAGCGAGGAATTCGATCAATTTTTTGGACGCCGCCAATTTGTCGCCTTCCACTCCGACAGGGACGGACAACAGGTACGCGGTCACCTCCGTGGCTCTTCCCGCAGGTCCCGCGGGCACTTCCGCCACGCCCACTTCAAACGGATTGCCCGCTTTCCACACGTCCGGCACTCCCCACGGTCCCTGCAGTTCCATGGCGACGACCTGATTGCGGAAATCGGCCATGACGCCGCCGCCGTCTTTGTTCAGGGAGTCCGGCGGGGACGTTTCTTTCAACAGTTTCGTGTAAAATTCCAGCGCCTGAATGCCTTCCGGCGAGTTCAGGGCGACTTGGTATCGGCCGCCTTCTTCCTTGACGAGCTTCGCTCCGGCCTGCGCGGCAAACATGCCGAACATCCAGGTCAAATCCGGTCCCTGTTTGCCGGAAAGCCCGATGCCGAATTGATCGGGTTTTCCGTCCCCGTCCTTGTCCACGGTCAGCTTTTTGGCGACTTCATACAGCTCCTCCCACGTTGCGGGAGGCGCCGTGATGCCCGCTTCTTCGAACATGTTTTTGTTGTACACCAACTGGATCGTATGGCCGAGCCAGGGCACTCCGTACAGCTTGCCGTCGCTCAACGCCAATTCCCAGATTTCCGGGTAATAATTTTCCTCGTAACTTGCGAAATCCCCCGTCAGATCGAGAAAGGCTCCTTCCGCCGCCAGCGCTTTCACTTCGCCGTAAGCGACCTGCAGCACCTCGGGGGATTTGCCGCTCAAAATTTGCGTCAGCAGCTTCTGGCCGTACTGGACGCCGCCCAGCATCTCCACTTTGATGTCCGGGTTTTGCGCCTCAAATTCGTCCAGGAGTTCCCTGATCGCCTTTCCTCGTCCGGAATCGCTCGCCCAGACGATCTGCATGCTGATGTTGGTAACTTTGCCCGAATTGCCGGACGATTGACCCGAATTGTTCGAACCGCCGTCCGAAACGTTTCCCGAACCGCTGTCCGACGCGCCGCCCGCGTTCGTATTTCCGGCGTTGTTTCCCGAGCCGCAGGCAGCCAGAACGACGCACAACAACACGACAACGCACGTTTGGATCCAGTTTCTTTTTCTCATCGTCAACCCTCCCATAAATGTTCCGCAAGTCGGTTATTCAATCATCAAGCGAATCCGTTTTTCTCATCCGTTTTCGGAAGCGTATTCGGAAACCGTTTTCCCCAATCCGTTTTCGGATCATCCGTAAGCCGAACCCGTTGTCCGAGTTCGTTGCCCGAATCCATTTTCCTGAATCCCCCGAATTCGTTCACGGATCCGTATCCCAACCCCGTTTTCCGAGCTTGTTTTCCGAATTCGTTCCCGGTTCCGTTCTCCGAATCCTCCGCATCCGGAATCTGAAATACGAACCGCTTGGGATTGAAGCTTTTCATTTTTGCCATCGTTGGCATTTTGTTGCAAAAAAATGTGGCGCACCCGGAAATCCGCACCGGGATCAAACCGATTCGCGCTCCACGATGACCGGCGCTATCAGCACGCGCTTGCCGTGAGTCTGGTTGTTTTCCAGCTGCTTGAACAAAATGTCGAACGCGT
>Ga0068685_100594_pt1 | contig 12532 bp, 9 predicted proteins | sample CeladaPassaB1F04_FD_62208 | JGI IMG/M metagenome (GOLD analysis project Ga0068685, IMG submission 62208) | Cellulose-adapted microbial communities from the Joint BioEnergy Institute, USA - Passage B1F04 | ecosystem: Engineered > Bioreactor > Continuous culture > Unclassified | place: USA, Joint... | reverse complement strand
GTGCGCCTGGATCGGGACGGCCGTCTCGTGCGCGAGTATCGGCGCCCGGACTCCCCTTACTTGACCGATTCGTTCATGTTCAGCCCGACGAACGTGGTCGTGGACGATCGCGGCTTCTTGTACGTCGTCGTCAGCGGCAGCTACCAGGGCTTGCTGCAGCTGGATCCGGAAGGCGGGTTCCGCGGGTTCTTCGGCACGAACACGACGGAAGCGACATGGATGGATCGCTTGAGGCGGCTGCTGTATACGAAGGAGCAGCTGAGCCGGCAAGTCCGCCTGCTGCCCGCGACGATCCGCAATATCGAGATCGACCGGAACGGTTACATCTACACCGTATCCGGCACCGCCGGCGAGCAGATCAAGAAGCTGAACATTCGCGGCGACAATTTGTGGGCCGGCAAGCATTTCGGCGTCAGTCCGCCGGATTCGGCGACCGACGTGTTCGAGCCGGTGCTGTCCGACATCGCGGTCGATCGCTACGGCAACGTGACGGTGATCGATCAATCGCTGAACATCGTGATGCAATACGATCCGGACGGCGAGCTGCTGTTCTACTGGACCGGCCGGGTGACGCCCGGCATGCCTCAGCTCGGGCTGAACCAAAGCCCGGTCGCCGTCGCCGCCAACTCGCGCAACGAACTGCTCATTCTGGATGACGCGCTGAACGTGATCCAGCGGTTCAAGCCGACGCGTTTCGGCGAAGCGGTGCACGCCGCCCATTCGCTGACGCAGGATGGACGCTACGCGGAAAGCGAGGCCTACTGGAACGAGGTGCTGAAGCTGAACGCCCGGTACGCTCCCGGTTATAAAGGGCTCGCATACGCCGCTTTCTACCGGGGAGACTACGCGCGGGCGATGGAGTTGTTCCGATTGGCCGGCGATGCGGAAGGCTATTCGGATTCGTTCTGGCAAATCCGGATGGCGTGGTTTCAGCGCTATTTCGCCTGGATCGCGAACGCCGCCGTGGTGCTGTTTATCGCCTACATGCTCGCGACCGGACTACGCAAGCGTTTCGGGTGGAAGCGCCGTCCGCTCCGGCAGCCGGCGCATGGGCGATCCGACGTCCTGCTCGGCCAGCTGAAGCACGCGCTGACGATCCTGCGGCATCCGCTCGACGGTTTCAGCGACCTCCGATACGCAAACATGGGCGGTTACCGCAGCGCGCTCATGTTGCTCGGCCTAACGGTTGCGGTGATGCTCATCCGTGGGTACTATACGAGCTTTACGTTCGATCCGCTGCCGGCCGCCGAGCGCCATGCGGGGACGGAGACGGCGATTTTCCTGCTGATCTGGTTGTCGTGGGTCGTGTGCCATTATTTGATCGGATCGATTTTTCGGGGAGAAGCCCGGTTTCGCGACGTGTTCGTCGGCGGCGCCTATTCGCTCGTGCCGATCGCTCTGCTCGGCTTGCCGTTGGCGGTCGCTTCCCACGTGCTGACGCTGAATGAGGCGTCGATTTATTACGTCTTTGAAAACGCGATGATGGTGTGGACCGGCTTGCTGGTGTTCTGGAAAATCCAGTCGCTGCAAAACTACAGCTTCGGCGAAACGATCGTCACGATTTGCTTGACCGCCATGGCGATGCTCCTGATGTGGGTGCTGATTTTCATCATCCTGGGGTTGTCCCGCGACTTGCTGGACTTTGTGCACACCATTTATTTGGAGGTAACGATGTGAGCGGAATCGACAATAAACTGCGCCGGCTGCGATGGGCGGCGCCGGCCGTCCTCTACTTGGGGGCGATCGCCGTGCTCATATGGTTCATGGCGGCGGAACGAGCCGGAAGCGGCTACGCGGGAACCAATGCATTCGCAGTCGAGCAAGGGAGCCGGGAAAGTTCGCTTCCCCCCGCTCAAGCCCCGCCGCCCGGCGGCCTGCCCCCGGACGACGCCTTCCGCGAAGTCGCGCGGTCCGGGAACCGGGTGCTGAAAGCCGATCCGGCGACCGGCCATTTTCAAGTGGCGGATCGGACGACCGGCAGCGTATGGCGTTCTTATCCGAACCCGGACGGATGGACGGACGAAGGGTTGTCCGATACGTGGAAGCTGCGCATGCGCTCGCCCTTGACGTTCAACTATGTGGAGACCGCCGCCAACCAATCGCTTGAACGGTCGACCGACTTGCTGTCGGAAAACGGCACAATCGCCGAATTTGCCGAGATCGACGGCGGGTTTCGCGTCACATACGAAATCGGCAGGCTCGGCCTCGTCGTCCCGGTGGAGGTGAGGCTGAGCGACTCCTACGTGGAGACGCGTATCACCGCCGAAGGCATCTTGGGCGACGGCGAGACGGTCGCGCTCACATCGATGCGGCTGTATCCGTTCTTCGGCGCGGAGACCTCGGCGCGCGAAGACGGCTTTCTCTTCATCCCGGACGGTTCCGGCGCGCTGATCGATTTTGAACGGGATCGGAGCGAGGCGGTTCCGTATTATCTGGAGCGCGTCTACGGCGCGGACCGTGCGTTCAGCTTCAAAAACACGTCGTCCGTCCGGCTGCCAGTTCGATTCCCCGTCTTCGGCATGAAGACGGGCGAGCAGGCGTTTCTCGGCGTCATTCACGAAGGCGCGGAGTATGCGAACCTTATGGCGGCGCCGTCCGGATCGCTCAATCAGTACAATTGGGTGACGCCGGAGCTTTTGTTCCGCTTCACGTATTTCCAGCCGACGAGAACCGACCGGTCGCAAGGCGTTTACGCATTCAGCAGCGAGATGGTCCGCGCCAACCGCACGACGCGGTATTATTTGATCGCCGGCCATCATCCGGATTATGCCGACCTTGCGGCGGTGTACCGAAAATATTTGATCGACGAGCAAGGGCTCACGCCGCCGGCGGACGTCTCCCCTTCGATTCCGCTCCATCTGAGCATCCTCGGCGCCGACACCGTAAGCGGATTTTGGCGCGATGCGGATTTGCCGCTGACGACCGCCTCCCAGGCGATGGATATCGTCAAAGAGCTGAGCAGCCACGGCGTGGGGGACATGGAGATCACGTATCTCGGGTGGCAGAACGGCGGGTTCAGCCGGTACGGCAAGCACTTTCCGGTAAACGGAGCGCTGGGCGGCAACGACGGAATGGCGCGCTTTATCGAGTTCGCCCACGGCAAAGGGGCGAGCGTGCTGCTCGATGCCAGCTCGTATTCGTACAACAACACGGGCGGCGGCGGCTTTCGCCGCAGCCGGGACGGGCTCCGGGATTTGAGCTCGACCGTCATCGACGCCCCGACGGAAGCCGGCGTGACGGCGACGCTGGTCAGTCCATTGTTCATGAAGCGGGCGCTGGAACGCGACCTTGACGTCGCCGCCCGCCTCGGAGCGGACGGGTACAGGCTCGGCGGTTCCCTCGGCGCGCAGCTCGACTCGGACTTCAACGATCACTATGCGCTGACGAGAGCGCAAGCGCTCGAACTGCAGCAGGATCTGCTGCAGGGCGTCAGGAAGTCGCTCGGCAGCGTGACGCTGGCGGAAGGCAACCTGTACGCGCTTCGGTATGCGGACCATCTGGAAGGGTTGGCAGCGAACTATTCATACGACATGTTCGTCTCCCGGAACGTTCCTTTCTTCCATATCGCGTTGCACGGCCTCGTGTCGTACTCGCTCGAACACGCCAATCTCAGCGAGGATTTTCGCACCGTGTTTCTGAAAGGGATCGAATACGGGGCCGAGCCGTCGTTTCTCGTGACCTACGCGCCTTCCCACGAGCTCTTGCCGTCGCCGTCGCTGTCACGCATGTACAGCACGCATTATCGCGATTGGCTCGTCGAGATCGTCTCGATGGTGCAGCGGTACAACGAAGCGCTCGGCGATGTGCGCGGCAGCTTCATCACGGGTCACGCGATGCTGGCCGACGGCGTGTACGAAACGACGTACGACAACGGCGTCCGCATCGTCGTGAATTACAACGACACCGTCTATCGGCGTCCGGGCCTGACCGTGCAGCCGTACGACTTTGCGAGGACAGGAGGCGAATGACATGGCCCGCAAAAGAAAGCTGAGCGCCAGAACCGCGCGCAAGCTGGAAGCTTCTTTGTTCATTGCGCCATGGCTGATCGGATTTATGTGCTTCATGGCCTTTCCGCTGCTGTTCTCGTTGTATTTGAGCTTTCATTCGATCAAGGTGCTGCCCGGGCAGCGCATCTACGAATACGTGGGGTTGAGGCATTACAAAGAAATTTTGTACAAGAGCTCGGAACTGTACGAATCGCTGATTCCGTTTTTCCAGGAAACGCTCATCATGATCCCCGTCATCCTCGTGTTCTCGTTCATGATCGCGATCTTGCTGCATCAGAAGCTTCCCGGGCGCTCCTTGTTCCGCACGCTGTTTTTTCTGCCGGTCATTTTTTCCACCGGATACGTGCTGACGGAATTCGTCAACCAAGGCGCGGGCAGCCTGAACTTTCTTGCGCAGCGGTCGGTGGAGGAAAGCCTGAACGCGTGGCTTGGCGACAGCGCCTGGGCGCGGCCGGTCAAGAGCATCTTGAGCCATTTCGTGCTCGTGCTGTGGTATTCCGGCGTGCAAATCCTGATTTTCCTGGCGGGGCGACAGACGATTTCCCATTCTTCGTACGAAGCGGCCCGCATCGACGGGGCGTCGCCGTGGGAAACGTTCTGGAAAATCACGCTGCCGGCGATGTCTCCGTTCATCTTGCTGAATTTGTTCTATACGGTGCTGGACCTGTTCACGTTTCCGTACAACCCGATCATCTGGCTGATCAACGACAACCAGCGCAGCTACGGATACAACAGCGCGATGGCGTGGGTGTATTTCGCGATGATCGTCCTGTTCCTCGCGCTCATGATGCTGCTCGTCTGGCTGATGACGCGAGGTTCTAGGCAGCCGTACCGATTTTGGAAGTAGGAGAGGAAGCCCATGTTACCGAAACCGAGCACCGGCAAGCCGTGGAAAATCCCGCCGTTTCCGGCAAAGCGCCTCAAGCGCATCATCTTCGGCCGCGAAATCAATACCGGGTTCGCCTTCAAGCTGTTTTTGTACATCGTGTTTACTTCCACGACTTACATCTACCTGCAGCCTTTGCTCAAGATGGTCACGAAAATGGTCATGGACGCCGGCGATTTAATGGATCCGACGGTGACCTGGATCCCGACTTCGTTGTACTGGGGCAATCTCGCGACGGCCTGGGAAGCGCTGCGCTATGCGGAATCGGCGCTGATCAGCTTCTCCGTCGCCCTGCTCGTCGCCGGGCTTCACGTCGTGTCGTGCGGGCTCGCGGGCTACGCGTTCGCGCGGCTCGATTTGCCGTTCAAGAAAACGATCTTCGCGCTCCTGCTCATCTCGTTCATTATTCCGCCGCAGGTCATCGTGCTGCCGACCATTATGGCGTTCCGGGAGATCGGTCTGGAAAGTTCGCTGCTGTCGCTCGTCATCCCGGCCGTTTTCGGATTCGGAACGAAAGGTTCGCTGTTCATCATCATCTACCGCCAGTTTTTCATGAACCAGCCGAAGGAACTGGAAGAAGCGGCGAAGATCGACGGCGCGAGCGCGTTCCGGTTTTATGTGCGGGTGATGTTCCCGCTCGCCAAGCCGGCGATGATCGTCGTGTTCCTGTTCTCCTTCGTGTGGACGTGGAACGACACGTACTTGCCGCGCATGTTCCTCGGGGCGGCGGAGCATGTGCCGCTGGCGGTGAAGCTGTCGCGCCTCGACGCGGAGCTCGACTATTTTGTGACAACGGCGCAGCTGCCCCAATACTTGATGGAATCGATCAAAATGTCGGCGAGCTTCCTCATGATCCTGCCCCCTCTGCTCGTGTACTTGTTCGCGCAGCGGTACTTCGTGGAAAGCGTGGAACGGACCGGTTTGGTTGAATAACGCCGCTTCGGCAAGGAGGCGGTGCAGGCGTCGGCGGATGACGTTTTCACCCTAGGGGCTTCCGGAAAAGCAGGCAGCGATTCGGCAAAATGTTTTTTTTCGGATGGGACCATGAAAGGAGGTGATGACTTTCGGGATACGGCGGGAATCCTTCATTTCATCATGAATCGGCTATCCTTTTGGCAACTGTTGTCCGGTCATGAGAAATTCGGGAAGGGAATGAGAATGATGTGGAAAATGTCGCTGAAGACCGTGTTCAAAGTCGGTCTTTGCACATTCGGCCTGCTGCTTGCTTATGCGGCGTCCGCCGCGGCGGAAACGCCGAACGTCGTTCCCGGTCTGCAATCGTGGACGGAAGATGCGAGCGGCGGCACGTTGACGCTGAGTTCCTCGTCGCGCATCGTGTACAATGATCCGCAGCTGGAAGATACGGCGGAGCTGTTTGCCGAAAACATCAACGAACTGAACGGGATGGAACTGTCGATCGTCCAGTCCTCCTCCCCGCAAAACGGCGACATCTACTTGCACCTGACGTCCGGACTGCCGAACATCGGCAACGAAGGCTATAAGCTGACGATCGGCAATCGGGTGGAAATTTGGGGCAACGACGTGCCGGGCGTATTTTACGGAACCCGGACCGTTCTGCAGATCATGAAGCAGGGCGGAGAAGACCGCAACGTCTTGCCGAAGGGAGAGGCGATCGATTATCCCGCGTATCGGGAACGTGCCCTGATGCTGGATACGGGGCGTAAATTTTTCACGGTCGATTTCGTGAAGCTATATATCGAACAGATGGCGTGGCTGAAGATGAACGTGCTGCATCTGCATCTGTCCGACGACCAGGGGTTCCGTTTGGAAAGCAACGTGCCCAACCTCGCCTCCCCGCTGCATTACACGAAGGCGGACATCCAGGAATTGGTCGCTTACGGAAAACGCTATCATGTGACGATTATTCCGGAAATCGACGCGCCGGCGCATACGAGCGCGATTACGAGGGCGCGGCCGGACTTGCTGCACGCGTGCCCGAACTTGCGCGCCACCGGCGATCTCGATCTGACCAACCCGAATACGATCCCGTTCTACCAGTCGCTGGTGGACGAATATTTGCCGTTGTTCGAGGCGGATTCGTTCCATATCGGGGCAGACGAGTATACGTATTTCACGAAATCGCGGGAGAATCAGCTGGCGTCGCTGCAAGCGTGTCCGGAGATTATGGCCGAGGCGGCCGTTCGCGGCTACTCCGATCCCGGCGATTTGTACCGAAACTTCATCAATGAGATGAACGCTTATATCAAATCGAAGGGCAAAACAACCCGCATATGGGAATGGTTCGATTATGTCGGCAGCATGCCGATCGACACCGACATCATCCTCGATGCGTGGCTCGGCGAGAACGACATCCAGGGGAAATCCGACCAAGGCTTCAAACTCATCAACTCCTCGTACCGGTACTTGTACATCATCCCCGGCCGAAGCGTACCGGATCGGGAATTTTTGTACGAGAGCTGGGAACCGTGGATATGGACCCCGCTGCCGGACGGCAGACTGACCGATCCGAACGACCCGAATTTACTCGGCGCCAAACTTCACGTATGGAACGACGGGCTGTTCACGCCGTCGGTGCCGGAAGAGGCGATGGACCGGGAAATTTCCACGACGATGAAAATCTTTGCGGAGCGCATTTGGGGAAGTCCGCGCCTGCCGAGCTACGAAGCATTCCTCGAAAAAATCAAGCCGATCGGCAATGCGCCGGGTTACGGGTTCGGTTTATTGTTGAACTACCGTTTTGAAAACGCCGATGCGAACAAGATCACGGATGAATCCGGCGACGGCAATGACGGCACCGTGTACGGCCCGGTGCTGACGACGGGCAAATACGGGCAAGGGCTGCAATTTTCCGGAGGGTCGAACCGAGTGCATATCGGCGCGCCGGATCTCGGCGGCGAGTGGACGGTGTCGATGTGGGTGAACCGGCAAGACAGCAGCGGACCGGCGGCCAAGCTGCTCGACTCCCGCTTTTACAGCATTCGGCTCGAGCAGTTGGGGACCGGCAAAGTCGGGATTACCGTGTACGGCAAGGCCGACTACTCGTTCAATTACACCGCTCCGATCGGGCAATGGGTGCACCTGACGTTTACCGGGGACGCCACGAGCACGTCGTTGTATGTGAACGGTGCGCTTCATCAGACATTGAACGTCGGCATCAAAGTGCCGCTGAAGTATCTCGGCTCCAAATACCATGCGTTCCTCGGCACGATCGACGATTTGAAGGTGTTCGATCGCAAGCTGGACGCCAGCGGTGTGCAGTCGCTCTATGAAGGCCGCGTGTTGCATTACCAATTCGACGAGCCCGACGGCGTGACGTTGACAGACAGCAGCGGGCTGGGGAACCATGCCGGCTTCAAAGGGCCCGAGCGTGTGGAAGGCTGGAGCGGCGGCGGTCTGAAGTTTAACGGCGGCGATCACTTCGCATATATGTCCTTGCCGGATATTAAAGGCGAGTGGACGGCCGCGATGTGGATCAAACGGGAACCGAGCTCCCAGGCGGGCGAGGTGCTCTTGAATTCCCGGGATTACAGCATTCGCGCCAAACAGGCCGGATCCGGCAAAATCGGCATTACCCGCATCGGAAAATCGGATTCTTCGTTCAATTACACGCTGCCGACGGACGGCACCTGGAAGCATATCGCGCTGGTCGGCAACAACGAGGGAACGTCGTTGTACGTCGACGGTGTGTTCCAGCAGACGCTGCCGGTCGTCATCGATCTGCCGATGCAGCATCTGGGCAAGGTCGGCAATTCGCTGTCCGGCGTCATCGACAGCGTGCGCGTGTACGACCGGGCGCTCAGCGCTGCGGAGATTACGGCCTTGTATGCATCAGAACCCGCTCCGCCGCCGTCCGTGGCGCTCGGAAAACCGGCGACGGCGGAATTGAGCGAACCCGGACACGGTCCCGAGCTGGCCGTCGACCACGATGCGTCCAATGAAAGCTACTGGGACGCCGCCCTGTTGCAGTCGAGCGGCAAGTGGTGGCAGGTCGATCTGCAAGCGGTCTATCAATTGAGCGGCATCAAAGTGCGCACGTATGTCGACGGTACGCGATACTACCACTACAAAATTGAAACGAGTCTCGACGGGACGAACTGGACGCTCGCCGCGGAGAAAAACGACAATACGCCGGCTTCGTATCACGGCGAATATTATGCGGTCAACACGCAAGCGCGCTACGTGCGGATCACCATGACCCACAATTCGGCCAACAACAGCGTGCATCTTACGGATGTGAAAGTATACGGTACGCTGTAAAAGAGCGCGCAACGGCAAAACAGCCTCCCACCCTCGCTTGCAGAGGTGGGAGGCTTGTTTGGTTTGCGAAGAAAATGAGGGCGTCTTATGGGATACGTATGGTCCCCCACCCCCGCTTGTCCGTTCCGCCCGGCGCTCACGACTGCGCCATGCTTTTGCTCCATTCGTTCACCCTGCGGTGGCTTTCTTCCTCCAAAAGATCCTCCACACGCGTCATGATCGTCCACCGGATGCCGCACGGATCAAGGATGCTGGCGTAACGGTCCCCCGACACAAACGTCGCGGCCGGCTCCCTGACGGTAGCGCCATGTTCGACGGCCCGTGCCAACGTCCGGTCCACATCGGGCACATAAATGCCCAACGAGTAACAGGCTTTGCCGTCACCCGGCGGCAGGACGGTCTGGAACGCTTGGGTGGGGGCCCCGAGCTGCAAATATCCGTTGCCGAAATCGAGTTCCGCATGCACGATCGTGGCTTGGCCGTCGTTGTTCATCGCGGTCACGTTTTTCGCCTTGGCTCCGAATACTTTTTCGTAAAAATCGATCGCTTTAGCGGGATCGCTGACGATGATAAACGGCGTAATCGCGGTGTAACAGACCGGCGTCCCGTTTTTCGTGTATTTTCCGGTCACACCCGTCTCGTTTTTGTGATCGGTCATCTGGAATTCCTCCCTTCATCCTTTCGCGGCAAGTCCGATTTGCCTCAGCCTCAACCATGCCTCGTCCCGGAATCGCTCGTGCTTGCCCATACTTTTTTTCGCGTTCGCGCCAATCGTTCTGCCCCCTCGCCCCTGCCCGTTCGTTCGCGCCTATTCGTCCTTGCCGGCAGCTCATCCTTACCGGCATCTCGTCCTTGACCGGTTGCGCAAACGGTTGGCAGTTGCTAGTCTTTATTGTAAGGATTCCCCATCGGATGTATTGTAAAAATGCGACGCCGCCAAGGGAGGAGGAAGTTCGCATGAGGGCCAAAGAATTGGACGGTCATTCGATACGCGGCATCGTGCACGCGGCTGCCGGAAAAAACAAGTTTTCGCTGTCCCGATTTGAACCGGGACCGCTGCTCCATCCGTTCGTCGAACATTATTGGTCCGTCCGCTACGACTTGCCGCCCGGCATCACCCACACCCAAACGGTGTTGTCGTTTCCGAGCGTTCATCTCGCTTTCGAGCACGATGACGACGGTCGCCGGGCGCTCATCTACGGCATTCCGAAGCGGCCGTTCGTGCGCAAACTGCGCGGATCGGGACGGGTGCTCGGGGTGAAATTTCGCGCGGGCGGATTTTTTCCGTTTTGGCAAAAGGACATATCGCAGCTGACCGGGACGACCGTGGACGCGGCCCAACTGTTCGGTTCCGAGGCGGATCGATGGAGCCGTTTGGTGCTCGATGCGGAAGACGCCGCGGCCATGGCGCGGCAGGCGGAGGACGCTCTGCTGACGCGTCTGCCGAGCCGCGACGTCCAGTCGGAATTGGCGCATCGCATCGTGCAGGAAGCGATGCGTGACAGGGACATCATCAAGGTGGAGCAGCTGGTCGAACGTACCGGCATGTCGATCCGTCAACTGCAGCGCCTGTTTCGCAAATATGTCGGCGTGTCCCCGAAATGGGTCATCAAGCGTTTCCGTCTGCAGGAAGCGGCGGAACGCATCGAGCGGGAAGCATCGACGTCATGGGCGGAGCTGGCCATGCAGCTCGGCTATTTCGATCAGGCGCATTTCATCAAGGACTTCAAATCGGTGCTCGGCGTATCGCCGGCCGCCTACAAAAAATGGCCGGACGTCCGCTGACGGCGCCGGCACGACTCCTCCCGCCGGACCGTTTCTTTCCGCCGGTCCGTCTCCCGCCGCCGGTGCGGGAGTCCGGCCTGTCATCGGAAGTCCGGCGTGATTTCCACTTCCGCGCTGTATGCTTCTTCAAACGCCTTCGCCGCATTTTCCTGCGCTTCCTGGATGTTGATATCCGCCTGCTGCAGCGTCCAGATCGTAAGCGTAAGCTTCCCCACGTTTTGTTCCATTATTTTTAGCGGTTGGATGTCCGTCCACCATAATGGAATAATGGAGTTCGTCATCCGCCGATTTCAGACTTCCGGTGCGAAGGAGAGCTGCCGCTCTCTTCGCGTTCGTTCCTCCACCGACGTCTTGCTGCGTTTTTCGGCACGGACCGTTTCTCATGCCATTTTAATGTTGTTCTCATATACTTAAGGCATATTTCAGGATCGGAGGGATGCCGCTTGCGCATTCTGGCCGTGGAAGACGACAAACATTTGCTTGCGACGATTGCGCGCATTTTGCGGGAAGAAGGGTACGAGGTCGACGGGACGGAGACGGGCGACGACGGTTTGTACATGGCGCAGCACGGCATCTATGATCTGCTCGTGCTCGACATCATGCTGCCGGGGATGAGCGGACTCGAACTCCTCCGGCGGCTGCGCGCGGAGGGAATCGCCGTTCCCCTGCTGCTCTTGACGGCCAGGGACAGCGTCGAGGATGTGGTGCGGGGGCTCGACTCGGGGGCGGACGATTACTTGACGAAGCCGTTCGAGATTCGGGAATTTACAGCGCGGGTGCGCGCGCTGCTGCGCCGCCATGGAGCGGCCGACGTGAACGGCGAACTGCGCTATCACCGCCTCTCCCTCAACATGAAAACGCGGAACGCCTCGGTCGACGGTCATCCGCTCGAACTGACGCACAAAGAATTCGAGCTGCTCCATTTTTTACTTCGAAACCGCGAACAAATCCTGACGCGGGAACAGCTGTGTTCGCGGGTTTGGGGGCTCGATACGGAAATCGGCCTCAACGTCGTGGATGTTTACATTTATTATTTGCGCAAAAAGCTGAAGCCTTTTCATTACGATCAAGTCATCCGGACGGTTCGCAACGTCGGATACATGCTGAAGGAGAACAGGCCATGTTCGCCAAAACCAGAGCCCGATTGACGTTGTTGAACGCGGCCGTTTTTTTCGTCGTGCTCGTGGCGATCGGATCGATCGTCTACGTACAGCTGCGCGCGCAAATTTACCACAAGCTGGATGCGGCCTTGGCCGCACAAACGCAACCATTTGCGCCTTCGGACGAACCGACCTACCGGCACGAACACCAAAGGAACACGCCGTCGGCGGCCCCCGAACCGGCGCATGGACGAGCAGCCCGTCCGGCGGCCGATTCGGGCATCATGGTTCTGTTTTGGGACGAGCAAGGCGTGCCGCACCCCTCGTCGCTGACGGATACGGGGCACCTTTCGTTTTATGCGAAATTCGGCGCGTACAAGTCGGCGCAGCAGCCGGTCACCGTGTCCATCGACGGGCATTATTACCGCATCCGCTCGCTTGCGCTGTCTCCCCCGCTCCTGCTCTCGTTGTCTCCCCCGGTGCCGGTTCATCGGAATGCCGATTCTCCGGACGCC
>Ga0068685_100572_pt1 | contig 13017 bp, 7 predicted proteins | sample CeladaPassaB1F04_FD_62208 | JGI IMG/M metagenome (GOLD analysis project Ga0068685, IMG submission 62208) | Cellulose-adapted microbial communities from the Joint BioEnergy Institute, USA - Passage B1F04 | ecosystem: Engineered > Bioreactor > Continuous culture > Unclassified | place: USA, Joint... | reverse complement strand
TCGTTTACAGGTTTTTCACGGCCTTGCCCGGTGACGTTTCGGCTTTCTGAAAACAAAAAGCTGGCCTCCACCGTACATTTTCTCCCTTCAGACCGGCGTGGGCAGGGTGGTGGCGAAGGGGCCGGTCCCAACCGCAACAAGGTAACGGAATCAATCGGCGAGGGTCACATGAGTCAGGCTTCGGAAAAACCCCGGGATCTGCTCGGCACGCGCGACACGTTCGACACCGGACACGGCACCGCCTACATCTACCGACTCGATCGGCTGGAGAAGCTGGGCTTTTCGGGGCTGGATCGCCTGCCGTTCTCGATCAAGGTCCTGCTGGAAGGATTGCTGCGCACCTGCGACGGCTATCTGGTGACGCAGGAAGACGTGGAGCGGCTGGCCCGCTACAATCCGAAAGCGCCGGCCGCCGAAGAGATCCCGTTCATGCCGGCGCGGGTGCTGCTGCAGGACTTTACGGGCGTGCCGGCCGTGGTAGACCTGGCCGCCATGCGCTCGGCCATGGCCCGGCTGAGCGGCGATCCGGAAGTGATCAACCCGCGCGTGCCGGTGCATCTGGTGATCGACCACTCCGTGCAGGTCGATTACTTCGGCACGCCGGAAGCGCTGCGCCTCAACGCCGAACTGGAGTTCAAGCGCAACCGGGAACGCTACGAATTTCTGCGCTGGGGCCAGCAGGCCTTTGAGAACTTTTCGGTCATCCCGCCGGCCAGCGGCATCTGCCACCAGGTCAACCTGGAGTACATCTCGCGGGTGGTCTGGAGCCGGCCGGAGGACGACGGCGTGCCGGTCGCCTATCCCGACAGCCTGGTCGGTACCGACAGCCACACGACCATGGTCAACGGCCTGGGCGTGCTGGGCTGGGGCGTCGGCGGCATCGAGGCCGAGGCGGTCATGCTGGGCCAGCCCATCTACATGCTCATGCCGGAGGTGATCGGATTTCGGCTCACCGGCGAACTGCCCGAAGGCGCCACGGCCACCGACCTGGTGCTGACCGTCACCCAGATCCTGCGTCAGTACGGCGTCGTGGGCCGCTTTGTGGAATTCTTCGGGCCGGGCCTGAGTAAGCTTTCGGTACCCGACCGCGCCACGATCGCCAACATGGCCCCCGAGTACGGCGCCACGATGGGCTTCTTCCCGGTCGATCAGGAAACGCTCGACTACCTGCGGCGCACCGGCCGTCCGCAGGAGCTGATCGACCTGGTCGAGCGCTACACGAAGGAGCAGGGGCTGTTCCGGACGGACGAAACGCCCGATCCGGAATTTCTGGACGTCATCGAGCTGGACCTGAGCACCGTGGTGCCCAGTGTGGCCGGCCCGAAGCGGCCGCAGGACCGCATCGACGTGCCCGCGCTCAAGCAGGCCTTCCGGACGGCCTTCACGGCGCCGGTCGGACCCAAGGGCTTCGGCCGCAAGCCGGAAGAATTCGAGCGGACGGCCACCTACCGGGACGAGCAGGGGAATGAAGTGCAGCTCCGCCATGGCGACGTGGTGATCGCGGCCATCACGAGCTGCACGAACACAAGCAACCCCTCGGTGATGCTGGGGGCCGGACTGCTGGCGAAAAAAGCCGTCGAAAAAGGATTGAAGGTGCCGCCTTACGTCAAGACCAGCATGGCACCCGGCTCGAAGGTGGTGACCGACTACCTGATCGAATCGGGGCTTTTGCCCTACCTCGAAAAGCTGGGCTTTGGCGTGGTCGGCTACGGCTGCACGACCTGCATCGGCAACTCGGGGCCGCTTCCCGAGCCGGTGGCCCGGGCGATCAAAGAAGGCAATCTGGTGGTGGCCGGCGTGCTTTCGGGCAACCGGAACTTCGAGGGGCGGATTCATCCGCTCGTGCAGGCGAACTTCTTGGCCTCGCCGCCGCTGGTGATCGCCTATGCGCTGGCCGGCACCGTGAACATCGACCTGATGAACGAGCCGCTGGGCAAGGATGCCGAGGGCAACGACGTGTACCTGAAGGACATCTGGCCCAGCAGCCGGGAGATCCTGGATCTGATCAACGAGGCCATCAAGCCCGAGATGTTCCGGAAGGAATACGAGGGCATCGAGACCTCGAACGAGATGTGGAACCAGATCCGGGTCTCGGGCGGCGCGCTCTACGAATGGGATCCGAACTCGACCTACATCCAGGAGCCGCCGTTCTTCGAGAACCTGACGCCCGACGTGCCGGAAATCCAGCCGATTCTGGGAGCCCGGGTGCTGGTACGGGCCGGCGACTCGACCACGACCGACCACATCTCGCCGGCCGGCGCCATTCCGCCCGACAGTCCCGCGGGCCGTTACCTGATCGAACGAGGCGTCAAGCCCATCGATTTCAACTCGTATGGCTCGCGGCGCGGCAACCACGAGGTGATGATGCGCGGCACGTTCGCGAACATCCGCTTCAAGAACCTGCTCGTGCCGGGCACCGAGGGCGGCATCACGCGCTACTTCCCGACCGGCGAGATCATGCCGATCTACGATGCCGCCATGCGCTACAAGGAGCAGGGTATCCCGCTGATCGTCATCGGCGGCAAGGATTACGGCATGGGCTCCAGCCGCGACTGGGCCGCCAAGGGAACGGCGCTGCTCGGTGTACGGGCCGTACTGGCCGAGAGCTTCGAGCGCATCCACCGCTCGAACCTGATCGGCATGGGCGTGCTTCCGCTCCAGTTCAGGGAGGGCGAAAACGCCGAGTCGCTGGGGCTGGACGGTTCGGAGGTTTACGACATTCCGGTGACCAACGACGTCAGACCGCGCCAGACGCTGACCGTCACGGCCACGAAGGCCGACGGCTCGAAGGTGAGCTTCGAGGTACTGGTGCGGCTCGACACGCCCGTTGAGGTCGAGTACTACCGCAACGGCGGCATTCTGCACTACGTGCTGCGCGACTTCCTGCGCAGCCAGCCCGAGCGCGTCGAGGCGTAGCCAGGCGCGCGAATTATCCGGATCAGAAAAGCAGGTCCCCAGGCGGGGGCCTGCTTTTTTTTTGAACGGCTGTCAGGGTAGTCGCTGGTTCATCTGTATTCCATATAGAATTGTTGAAAGCTTGGATTTTTATGCAACAGCCTGACTGGACCCTGCTGGCCCGTTACCTGGAGGGAACGACTACGCCAGAAGAGCGCGCGCGTGTGGAAGCCTGGTGTGCGGCCGACCCCGCGCATCGTGCCCTGCTGGAGCGCCTGGAGGTGATCTGGCAGACGCCGCCTGCTCGGTCGGGGGCCTGGGATGCCGAGGTCGCCTGGTCGAAAGTCGCGCGTCAGGTGCGTGCAGCATCGGGGACGGGGCGGCCTCCACGCAGGTCGCGGCGTCGCAAGCTTCCTTATGGGGTGCGTGTTGTACTGGTTCTGATGCTGTTGCTGATGCCGCTGGGGGTGCTGCTCTGGCGGATGACCTCGCCCGCGCCGCCCCGGGTCGCCGAAGCTGTCACATGGGATTCGTGGCGGACGACCACTGGCGAGCAGAAGATGCTGCGGCTGGCGGACGGCACGCGGATCTGGATGGCGCCCGAAAGTCAGGTAGAGGTGCAGCAACCGTATATGCAGCATCGCACGTTGCGGGTGCGGGGGGAAGTTTACGTGGAAGTTGCCGAAGCATCCGGCGTGCGTCTGCTGGCCGGGCCGGTAACCATTCGCGATATTGGCACCCGATTTCTGGTCCGCGCCGATCATCCGGAGGCGTTGGTGCAGGTAGTGGTCGAGGAAGGACTGGTAGCGATGCAGACGGCTGCAGGGGCCGACTCGCTGGTGGTTGCGGCGGGTATGCTCGGGCGATACGATGCGCATCAATCGCGGCTGCGGGTCCTTCGCCTCTCCGACCAGGATTTGCGCGCGTATTTCTCCTGGATGCAGGGGACGCTGGTGTTTCAGACGGCCTCGCTCGAGGAAGTGCAGCGCCAGCTATTGCGCTGGTTCGGCGTGCACTTTGTTTTTCCGCCCACGCATCGACAGGCCCATCTGACCGCGAGTTTTCAGCTCAGGCAACCCATTGCGGAAATAGCCGAGGCGATAGGGCTGGCGCTTCATCTGCGGCCACTTGTCCGGGGAGATTCGATCATCTTTCAACCGACCCAACCAGAGTAAACCATGAAGGAGATGCTACGAGGTCTGTTTTTGATCGGTGTTCTGGCCGTTCAGACTACGGTAGCGGCCGATCGTCCGCAGCCGGTGAGGCATTTCGCGCCGCTGCACTGGTACGCGTACAGTGACAGCGTCGAGAAAATCAACGAGCGGCTGGTTTCGCTCGATGCACGGAATCTGTCGTTGCGGCAGGCGCTGGCGCGTCTGGTGGCGCAGGTGGGCGGGCGGCTGACCTACGACTCGGCACAGGTGCCGGATCGGCAGGTCCGGGTTTCGCTGCAGGCGGTGCCGCTGGAGGTGGCGCTGGACAGCCTGCTGGCCGGGACGAACCTGACGGTGTGGGCTTCGCCCAGCGGACAACTGGTGCTGGTTCCGACGCCCCGGGCTCCGGAAGAGGCGCCGGCTCCTCAGCACGCCGTGCAGGGACAGGTGCTCGATGCGGAAACGGACGACCCGCTTCCCGGCGTCAACGTGGTGGTCAAGGGAACCATGATCGGGACGACGACCGATCTGGACGGCTACTATGCGCTGGAAGCGCCTTCACCTGAGGACACGCTGGTCTTTTCGTTCGTGGGTTACCGGAGCGCGGAAGTGCCCATCGACGGACGGACGCGTATCGATGTGCGGCTTCTTCCGGCGGTGGAGGAACTGGAGGAAATTGTCGTGATCGGCTATGGCACCCAGCAACGTGTCCGTGTGACCGGTTCGGTTACTTCGCTCCAGATGGAGGAGGTGGCCGAGCTGCCGACGTTCAGCTTTGAGAATGCGATTCTGGGACGCCTGCCGGGGGTGCAGATTCAGGAAACCAGTGGAGAGCCCGGCGCCGCTCCGACCGTTCGCATCCGTGGGACGCGATCCATTACGGCCGGCAACGATCCGCTTTACGTGATCGATGGTTTTCCGGTCTCGAGCAATCCCGCCCTGCAGGGATCGATCGCGCTGCGCGACGAACTCTATCAGCCACCCCCCATCAATCCGCTGGCTGGCCTGAATCCGGACGATATCGCTTCGGTCGAAGTGCTCAAGGATGCGTCAGCGGCGGCGATTTACGGTTCGCGGGGAGCCAATGGCGTCATTCTGATCACAACGCGCAAGGGCCAGCGTGATGGTAGCATTCAGGTGCGCTACAATGGCTACGTCGGGCTTCAGGAGGTCGCGCGCAAACCCGATCTGATGAATGCCCGGAAGTTGATCGAGTATACGATCGATGCGCGCAATAACAATTACCGCGAAAAATACGGCCAGGACCCGCCCAATCCGCGGACCAATGAAGGCCGCCCCAACGACGACTTCGTGTTGATTCCGGAAAAGTACGTGAACTGGGACGGCACGGACACAGACTGGCTGGATCTGATCTTTCGCACGGCCCCGACCGTCAGCCAGCATCTTTCGGTCTCAGGTGGGGTGGATAAGCTGGGCTATTATGTGGCGGGTAGCTATCTGATGCAGGAGGGCCTGATCGACGGCACCAACGACCTGACCCGCTACAGCCTGCGCGTCAACCTCGACGCCGATCCGCACGAGCGCTTGCATCTCAATCTGAATCTCAATACCGCCTTCACGCGCACCAATCGCCTGCCGGCCAATGCGCCGTACTTTGCCCGGCCTCCTGGCATTATCTATTCCGCCATGGTGCATTCGCCCGTCATCAAGCCATACAACGAAGATGGCTCCATCAATCAGCTGGACAATCAGTCGTATCTGGGTGGGGGCACGACATCGGCCAGCAATCCGCTGGCAATCATTGCGGCGGTAACGGACGTGCTGGACAACCACCGGACTTTCGGGACGCTGAGCGCCGACTACACGCTGCGTCCGGGACTGGTCTATCGCGTGAATCTCGGGGTTGATCTGAACAATTATCAGCGAACGTTTTACCGGGCCAATTCGCTGCTCTACCGCACGGCGCGCACGGGCGAACCCTTTGGCCAGGCCAACGCTTCGCAGAGCCTGAACTGGCTCATCGAGCACACGCTTTCGTACGAGGTGAGCCTGAACGACGCGCACTATCTGTCGGCGGTGGCCGGCTACACGGCCCAGAAGGAGACGATCGACCTGTCGCAGGTGGAAGCCCGTAACTTCCCGGACGACAAGGTGAAAACCATCAGCGGCGGACAGGTCACGGGGGGAAGCGGCGTACAGGAGGCCTGGTCGCTGGTGTCGATGCTGGCGCGCCTCAGCTACAGCTTATCGCGACCGTTATCTGTTGACGGCTTCGATTCGCTCGGATCGGTCTTCCCGCTTCGGCCGGAATCGCCAGACCGGCGTGTTCCCGTCTGTGTCGGTAGGCTGGCGCATCCAGGAAGAGCCTTTCATGCAGCCGGTGCGCGGATTTTTGAGCGAACTGAAGTTGCGGACCAGCTACGGGGTGACGGGCAACTTCCAGATTCCCAACTATGCGTCGATCAGCCTGCTGGACCAGGCCAACTACGTGGTGGGCAATCAGGTGGTGCTGGGGGCGGCCCCGGCCACGCTGGGTGACGAAAACCTGACCTGGGAAACCACCCGCCAGTTCAACCTCGGCCTGGATGTAGGGCTGCTGGCCGATCGGATCTACTTCACGGCGGAGTTCTACAACAGCATCACCGAAGATCTGCTGCTCTACGTCAACGTGCCGACGGCGCTGGGGTACGAGTCGGCCCTGACGAATATCGGCAAGGTCCGGAATCGGGGCTTCGAATTTTCCCTCACGTCCCGGAATCTGGTGGGGGCATTCACCTGGGAGACCGACTTCAATCTCAGCGTGAACCGTAACAAAGTGCTGGCGCTGGGGCCAGATGACGCCCCCATCTATACGCTCAACATTGCCGGATTGCGCTACGTCACCCAGGTAGGGGCGCCGATCGGCAGCTATTATGGCTTCGTGGTGGAGGGCATCTATCAGTCAGAAGAGGAAATTGCACAGGCCCCGGTCGATAGGCTGGCACCCAACCCGGGCCCCGGTGACTTTCGCTTCAAGGACATCGATGGGGATGGCGACGTGGACAACGACGATCGCACCGTCATCGGAAGCTACTTCCCCGACTATACCTTTGGCATCACCAACCGGTTCGGGTACAAAAACTTCGACCTGGCCATCTTCATCCAGGGCGTGCAGGGGAACGAGATTCTCAACCTGACCAGCCGCCACCTGAAAAATGGCGAGGCTAATTTCAATAGCTATGCCATCTTTAACGAGCGGTGGCGTTCGCCAGAAAATCCTGGCAATGGCAAAGTGCCGCGTGCCGATCGACAGAGCGATTTGCATGGCAACAACAACCGTCCCTCCACTTTCCAGGTCGAGGACGGCTCGTACGTGCGGCTGCGTAGCGTGACGCTGGGCTACACGCTGCCAGAGCGGTTGCTGGGACGTCACCTTTCCCAGGCGCGCATTTATCTGAGCGCCACCAACCTGTTCACCTGGACCAACTATCTGGGCTTCAACCCGGAGGTGAGCATGCGGGCCGAGAGTGCGTTGACGCCCGGACTGGACTACGGTACCTATCCGCTGGCCCGAACCTACACGCTGGGAGTCAGCCTGACTTTCTAACGCTGCTTGCCATTAAACCTGTAGAAATCATGCGACCGATCCATTTTGTTGCGCTGTTACTGCTGGTCGGCGGCCTGAGCGCCTGCGGCGAGGATTTCACGATGCTGGCGCCTCCCTCGCAGAAGAATGCGGCCGACTTTTACCAGACGCCCGAGGATTTCCAGCAGGCGATCTTCGGGGTCTACGATGCGCTGCAGCAGCGCGGAACGTTCAACATGGGCTACTGGATCGCCGGCGAGATGCGCTCCGACAACACGGATGCGGGCGACGACGTGACCGGGCTGGCCGCACAGCTGGCCGCGCTCGACACGTTCGATGAGCTGCCCACGAACGACTATGCGCTGGCGATCTGGGCCGATTCGTACCGGGGAGTGGCCCGCGCCAACGTGATCCTGGCGCGTCTGCCAGCGGCCGATCTGCCCGCCGACCTGAAGGCCCAGTATGAAGGGGAGGCCCTCTTTCTGCGCTCGCTCTTTTATTACTATCTGGCGCAGATCTTCTGCAACATTCCCCTGATCCTCGACGAAACGACCACGCCCGACCAGCCGGTGAATCAGGTGCCGGCCAGCGAGGTCTATGCGCAGCTCATCCAGGACCTGACACGCGCCGAAGAACTGTTGCCGGTGCGCTATCCGCAGGGGCAGGAAGGGCGCGCTACGAAAGGAGCAGCCGCAACGCTGCTGGCCAAGGTCTATCTGATCGTGGGCGACCGGGGGCGTGCCGCTATCGTGCTGCGCCGCATCATCGACAATTATGGGTACCAACTGGTGCCTGATTATGCGAATCTCTGGGGACCTGAAAACGAAAACAATCCCGAATCCATCTTCGAGGTGCAGTACAAAGCGGGTGGATTCGGAGAAGGCAGCCCGTTCGTGGATCAGTTCGTTCCCTGGAGTACGGCAACCGGTGGACAGACGGGCAACCGCCCGACGCTCGACATGCAGCAGGCGTATGAGGAAGGAGATCTGCGTTTCATGATTTCCATGGATACCAGCTATGTGGATGCCGACGGCGAAACGCAACAGGCGCGGTACATCAAAAAGTACATTAGCCAGCCCTTTGCACTCTTCGACGCCGAAAACAACTTCATTGTCTTTCGCTATGCGGATGTGCTGTTGATGCTGGCCGAAGCGCTGGGTGAAAGCCCGGAGGCCTACGCCCTGATCAACCAGGTACGGCAGCGGGCCGGACTTCCGCCTATCGGGCCGGATACGCCCGGAACCTTCGAAGACAAGCTGCTGCACGAACGTCGCGTCGAGCTGGCTTTCGAAAACCACCGCTGGTTCGATCTGCTCCGCTTCGGGCGGGCCATGGACGTCATGCAGGCGAAAGGATTCCGTCCCAAACAGTGCTTCCCCATCCCGCAGCGTGAGATTGACGTCTCGCACGGCGTGCTTCAGCAGAATCCCGAACACGAATAACCTGGAGGATTTTCGACATGGTACGCTACGCTCGTTGGGGCCTGCTGGCCCTGCTGTTTGGTGCCCAGGTGGCCTGGAGTCAGCCCGAAGTGCCCGTAGAACAGTGGCGGGGGAAAACCATCCTGCTCGTCGGAGCCCACCCCGATGACGACTCCTATGCGCACGGGACGCTGGCCCGGCTGGCCGCGCAGGGCAACGATGTGTATGTGCTGTTGCTGACGATGGGTAACGTGGGTACCAAGGATACCACGCTTTCCCGCACGCAACTGGCCCGGATTCGCAAGCAGGAGGAGATCAATGCGCTGGCTGCGCTCGGGATTCCGGCCGATCACTACATTAACCTGGGGTACGACGATGGACGGCTCGAATATTATGCGACCAACCATCGGGAAGAACTCATTCGACGGGTCGTGTACTACATCCGCAAACTGAAGCCCGATGTGCTGTTCGCATTCGATCCGGGCAAGGGCGAGCAGCGCTGGCACAAGTCGGACCACCGGGCGGCGTCGCTTCTGGCTGTCGATGCGGCGCGTGCCGCCGAGTGGCCCCTCCTGTTCGAAAGCCACCTCATCTACGACGGCCTGGAAGCCCACTGGATTCAGGAATACCTCTTTTTCGACAACGAGCCCGAGGACCAGAACGTGTGCGTGGACATCCACGATTACGTCGAACAGAAAGTGCGGGCGGGCACGCAGTATATCAGCCAGTTCAGCTCGGCCTGGTACAAGTACACCGAGACCCTTTCGCCGGAAGCCTTTCAGGAGATGGAGCAGCGCATCCGGCGACGCATCCGCTACCAGGACGGGCGTGCCGTGGAGTGCTTCCGCTACTACCGGGGCATTCCGGATGGAGTCGGACGATAACAGGAGCTTGCGGGTATGCTTCGCTTTTTCGGTGCCGTAACAGGCTGTTTGTGCTGGCTCGTGCTATTCGAATGGGCCGGGGGACTGGCTCTTGCACAATCCGCAGCGCATCTGACGCTCCACCTGGAGGAACCGCGGCCCGGCGCACCCGTGCTGGTGGGGTTGCCTTTTCCAAGGGGTGCGCTCTACAGCCCGGACCATGTCCGCCTGGAAGATATGGCCGGACGCGAAGTCCCGGCGCAGGTGACCGAGGTCACCACCTGGGAGCCGGCCGACAGCAGCCTCAAGTGGATCTGGGTCTTTTTCTTTGCGGGAAGCGAGGCGCAGTACCGGCTGGTCTACGGGCCGGAAGTCCGGCGCACGCTGTTTTTTACGCCGCGCGTGACCGTGGTCAACAACCAGCGGGAAGGGGGCGGAGCCGAGGTGACGACCGGTCCGCTGCGCTTCGTGGTGGCGAAAGGTTCGGGCGGTTTTCTGAAGGAAGTCTGGCTCGACGCCGAGGGCGACGGCTTCGAGGAAGACGACCGGATCGCCACGGGCCCCGAAGGGCGCGGCTCGTTTCTGGACCTGCTCGACGATCTGGGACCGGACAGCTCCGAGGCCGTCATCCTGCGCATCACGAAAGCGCGGGGCACCGGACCGCTCCACGCCGTGCTGAAGATCGAAGGCGAGTACCGCTACCACCGGCCGGACAACAACCCGTCGCCGTTCGTCACCTACCTGCACGCCTACGCCGGAAAGAGCTACGTGCGCGTGCTGCACACGATCACCTATACGGGCAACCCCGACAAACACCGGCGTCTTCCCGGCCAGTATGCGCTGATTGCCACCTCGGCCGACAGCATCCTGGACGAACAGCAGTTGCGGGGTGATACGGGCTGGACGCAACCGGACGACCGGATTGCCGGGGCGGGGCTGGCGCTTGTGCCGCACGTGGGCGAGCCGCTGCGCTGTGTGGCCGGCTACTTCGAAGGGCCCTGGTGGCAACCCGGCCCGGAGCACCTGCAGGAAAGCACGCCCGCGCCGGTGTGCCGTGTGTTGCAGAGCGGCCCGAATCCCACCCGCATGCCGCCGCTTCCCAACAGCACCCCGGATCGGCGCCTGGAAGGATTTACGGCACAGCTCAGCGGTCTGGACCGCTCGGTGGCGCGCGCGGCGGGCTGGCTGAACCTGCGCGGCCCGCGTGGCGGCATCGCCTGGGGCATCCGCTTTTTCTTCGAGGAATACCCGAAGGCGCTGGAAGGATCGACGGCACGCCTGACCGCCTATCTGTGGCCGCCGCAGGTCGAGCCCATGCAGTTTGCCCGCTGGTCGGCCGAGGAGTTCGACGGGGAGATGCTGGGCAACTTCGCGCAAGGGCTGACCAAGACGACCGAACTGGTGCTGTTTTTCCACGGGCCCGAGGTGCCGATCGACTCGGTGCGGCAGGTGCTTGGCTACGTGCTCGATCCGCCGGTGGCCCATGCCGATCCTTCGTGGTATGCCGGGAGTCTGGTCTACGGCCACTTTGCGCCGGCGTCTGAACGCTTTCCGGAATTCGAACGCGGTCTGACCTACAAGTTCGCCTGGTGGCGCTTCAATCAGCACTGGGAGCCCTGGTACGGCATGTTCGACTTCGGCGACGGCCTGACCTATTACTTCCGGGACGACTGGTTCATGTGGAACAACAACGAGCCGGCCGTGGACTTCATGTGGTGGCTGCATTTTATGCGGACGGGCTCCCGCGCGGCCTATCTGACGGCCGAGGCGGCCAGCCGCCATACGATGGACGTGGACAACATCCACTGGCCGGCCGATCCGGTCTATCACGGCGAGACGAACGGCGCGCTGGACTACTGGCGCTATCGAAAGCAGCCGAAGGGCACGCCGTATCTGGGCATCGGACGACGACATGCACGCCAGCACTGGACGGCGCTGCTCAGCGCGCATGTGTGGCTCCCCGGATGGCTGGCGGCCTATTACCTGGCCGGTTACCATCGGGGGCTGGACGTGGCGCGGCTGACCGGCGAGACCTACCTGAAGCGCATCTGGGGCGAGCACGACCTGCGGGGACGGCGGCTGTATCTGTCGGTCTGGAACCTGACCGAACTCTGGGACGCGACCAAAGACCCCCGGTACGAGGCCGAGCTGCGCGATCGGGTGCGGCTCATGCTGCAGCTGCAGGAGGAGCAGGGAGGCAACCTGGTGGTGGATCGCTACGGCTATGCCCAGGTGTACGCCTCGCACGGGCTTTACCGCTACTGGCAGCTGACGGGCGATGCGCGGGTGCGGCGGGCGCTCGTTCGCCATGCTCGCTACGTGCGCGACGTGCCGCCGCTCAACCACGAGATGGAATCCTATCTTTCGAGCATCCACAGCCTGCTGGTGGGCTACGAGTTTACCGGGGAGAAAAGTTTTCTGGAGGAAGCCCTGCGGCGGGCCGAGGTGCTCAAGACCGATGCGTTGCCGGACGAGGCGTTCAGCCGCATGACCCAGCGGGAACTGGCCGCAGCGCTCGAAGCGGTCAGTCGCCTGCCCGAGAGCACAACCGGACGACCGGCCATCTGGAAGATCACCAACGGCCTGCGTGTCTTTGGCTGGACGCATGCCTATAATGTGCCCTGGTTGTTATACTGGCTGGAGCATACCCCGACACAACCATGACACGCAGGCAGCGTCTGGGACTGGTGCTGGGACCGCTGGTTTTTTTGAGCTTCTGGCTGGGACCGAAGCCAGCGGCGCTCCCTACGGAGGCCTGGCATGCCGGGGCCGTCAGTCTCTGGATGGCCGTCTGGTGGATTACGGAGGCACTCCCGATTCCGGCCACGGCACTTTTGCCGATCGTGCTGTTTCCGGTGCTGGGCGTGCGCTCGATCGGCGAAGCGACGGCCCCCTATGCCCACCCCATCATCTTTCTGTTCATGGGCGGCTTTCTGCTGGCGCAGGCCATGCAACGCTGGCGGTTGCACCGACGGCTGGCGCTGCACATCATCCGGCGCATCGGAACGCGGCCGGCCCGGCTGGTGCTGGGCTTTCTACTGGCCGGGGCGTTTCTGAGTCTGTGGGTCAGCAACACGGCCACGGCGCTGATGATGTTGCCGATCGCGCTGTCGGTGCTGGAATTACTGGAAGAACGGGGTGCCGTTCAGCCGACCCTT
>Ga0068685_100569_pt1 | contig 13066 bp, 13 predicted proteins | sample CeladaPassaB1F04_FD_62208 | JGI IMG/M metagenome (GOLD analysis project Ga0068685, IMG submission 62208) | Cellulose-adapted microbial communities from the Joint BioEnergy Institute, USA - Passage B1F04 | ecosystem: Engineered > Bioreactor > Continuous culture > Unclassified | place: USA, Joint... | reverse complement strand
CTCGGCGTGATCAGCGGCGCGGCGGCTTCCGCTGTGCATCGGCTGCGGAACAGACGGGCGCAGGGCGCGTCCCGCAAGGTTTCGGGGACCACAGCCAAAGGCGGCAAGCTTGCCCCCGTATGGGTGCTGCTTGTGCTTGCGCCTTGGACGGGCGAATTTTTGTTGGGCAGCAGCCCGCTGGAAAACTTGCCGTGGCTGGCGCTCATTCTGCCGCTTTACGGCGGCGGCGCCTTGCTGATTCGGGAGACGGTCGTCCGCACAGGCCGCGGCTGGCCCGCCGTCCTGCTGCTCGGAGCGGCCTACGGCGTGATCGAGGCCGGGCTGATCGATCAATCGTTGTTTAATCCTTCGTTTGACGAATACGATTTCATCAACCTTTCTCCCGTGCCGTTGCTGGACTTTAGCGCGGTCAATGCGCTGAATTTTGTGACAGCGCATGCGTTTTGGAGCATCGGTGTTCCGATCGCGCTCACGGGCTTGCTCTTTCCGCATCTGAAGTCGGAGCCCTGGCTGGGCAGGAAGGGATACACGCTGGCGTTCGCCTTGTATTTCGCGGGCTGCGCCATCGTGTTCGCGATGATCTACGCCGGCGAACGATTTATCGCCCGTCCGGATCAATGGCTTTTCGCTGCCGCAGTCGCGTTTGCGCTGATCTGCGCCGCTTTGGCGACGAAGAAGAAGCGGCGGCCGATCTCGGCTCGCCCGGTTCCGCGTCCTTGGATCGTCGGCGCCGGCGTATTCGCGGCACACAGTTTGTTCCAGTTCAGGCCCGAGAACTGGTCAGGCGTCGCCATGGGCATCGCCGCTCTGGTTGCCGCCGCTGTCGTCGCCGCCTATTGGTGCAGGCGGCAAGGGTGGACGATGCGGCATGAGCTGGCGGTAACGGCCGGCGCGACCTTGACGTGCGCTTGGTGCGGTTTCGTCGTCACGTTGACTTATCGGGCGGAGGATGCACTGGCATGGGCGGGCAACGTTTTGTTCCTGACCGTCGCCGTGCTGCTGCTGGTGATCGCCGCAAGGCGGATCAACCGGCATGCAGCGCTGAAAAGGGAGGAAACGATGGGAGCGTGAACGACGACAACGACCGGTCATCCCTGACAGCGTGCGGGTCCAACGCGTTTTGAGTGAACGCGTCCATCATGGGCGGAGTCATTTTCCCGTCTGCAAAGCGTTCGCGACCCGGTCGATGTGCTTCGCCATCGTCGCCGCGGCCCGCTTCGCATCCCCGTCACGGATCGCTTCGAACAGCTTCATGTGTTCGCTGAACAGTTTGCCGGCCGTCTTCCTCTCCCCGCTGCCGAGCCACAGCCGGCGGCTGTCCTTCATGGTGCGCAGCATCGCCGAGGACATATGTTCCATCATGGCGGCCAAAATGGCGTTGCCGGACGCGCGGGCGACGGCGAGATGAAAGTTCGCGTCGTAAATAAAACTGAGTTCTTCGCTGCCGACGGCATCGCGCATTTGCGCGATGAGCTTGCCCAGCTTCTCGACGTCTCCGGCGGTCCGGTGCCTCGCCGCCAACTCGGCCGCGCCGACTTCAAGAATTTTGCGCACCTGGAGCACCTGCGACAGCTCGGCATTCGAATGGCGCAGCGGTTCCAGCATCGCGTGCGGCTCAACACCGGGCTTCGTGACGTAGGTGCCCCCGCCCTGCCGGGATTCGACCAAGCCGAGCGCCTTCAAATGACTGAGCGCCTCGCGCACCGTCGAGCGTCCGACACGGTACTTCGCCGCCAGTTGGTCGATGGCGACGAGTTTCTCTCCTGGCCGGATCAGTCCCGCTTCGATCATGCGCCGGAGATCGTCCGTTATGATTTCGTACGTCTTTTTCCGCATGGTCATGGCATTTTCGACAAGACCTTCGCGCGGTCCAGGGTGATGGGAAAATCAAAATACGTGTCGGGATAGGGCTCGTTTTTCAAACAATAGTGCCACCATTCGCATTCATAGGAGAGAAAACCGCTGGACTCCATGATGCCGCGCAGCATCCGGCGGTTTTCCGCTTCCGCTTTCGTGATTCCCTCGGCATCGTGATGGGAGATGGCGTCCATCAAATCAAAGTCGCCGCCCATCGGCACAAGTTCGCCGGTGTCCAGCCGATACAGCGTCAGGTCGATGGCGCTGCCGCGGCTGTGGCTCGACCGGGCCGCCACGTACCCCTTCCTGATCATGTCGGAACGGCGGATATTCGGATAATGCTTGGCTTTGGTGCGCCCGTCTTCCGGCTCCCTCGACCATTGCAAAAAGCGGTTGACCGCGCGCTGCGGCCGATACCCGTCCCACAGCAGCAGGCCGTACCCGAGATCGGCGGCCTTCTCCTGCGCCACGCGCAGCGCGGAAGCCAGTTCATAAGTGCCGACAATCCGGTTGACCTCGTACCCGTCGACCGGTTTTCCGGTGAAATTGTCCCAGGTGGCATATTTGGCGTCCCAACGAATGCCGGGGAGCGCTTCATCCAGAAAAAGAAATCCTTTATCCATCTTCTCAATCCTCCATCGCCAATGCGATCAGACGATCCAACACATCGGACAGCTTCAAGCCGGCGGCGGCCATCATTCTCGGATAGCGGCTGTACGAAGTCCAACCGGGCATCGTGTTGACTTCATTGAGCACGATTTGCCCGTTTTCCCGCAAAAACATGTCGACGCGGGCCAGTCCGCGGCAGCCCAACGCCCGGTAAATCCGCTTGGCGGTTTCCTGCACCCTTTTCTTGTCTTGATCGGAAATGTCGGCGGGCACCCGGATCACGGCGTTTTCGGAACCGTTCTCGGGATGTTTTTCCTGATGGATGCGGAAGAAACCGTGCGACAAGCGGATTTGATCCACTTCTCCGACCGACAATTCGCCGCCGTTTCCCATCACCGCGCAGCCGACCTCGCTGCCGGACACCATTTGCTCGATCACGATTTTGGTGTCATATTGCGCCGCCTTTTCGACGGCTTCCGGCAGTTCGTCCCGATGGGACACCTTGCTGACGCCGAAGGACGATCCGGAACGGGCCGGTTTCACAAAGACGGGATATTCCAGCCGTTCCGCGTCCGGCATCTCTCCTTTGTGAAATATCCAAAAATCGGGCACGGCGACACCAGCGTTTCTCGCGATCACATAGGCCAACGATTTGTCCATGCATATCGCGGAACTCTGGATATCACAGCCCACATAGGGAATGCCGGACAGCTCCAGCAGCCCCTGCACGGCGCCGTCCTCCCCCAGTTTTCCATGCAAAACGGGAAATACGACATCCACGCGGACGATCCGATATTCTCCGCGATCGAGCACGACAAAGCCGCGGACGCGGCGGTCCGGCGACAAAGAGGCGGGAAGGCCGTTTCCGTTTTCCCAATTCTCATCCGGAAAGCCGCACAACTTCCATTCACCGGCTCTCGTAATCCCGATGTAAAGCGGATCGTACTTGGCCGGGTCCAAATGTTTCGCGATCTCCCGCGCGGATTTGACGGAAACCGCATGTTCTTCCGAACAGCCACCGAATAAAACGGCCACCTTGAGCTTATTCATTTATCGATTTCCCCTTTCAAATGCCAGGCAATTTCGGATGGTGCCCACCACAATGTCTTGCAGCGCGTGTTCCGTGTAAAAAGCGGCGTGCGGCGAGATCACCACATTCGGCATGGCTTGCAGCCGCAGCAGAAGCGGATGGCGAATCGGCTCGTCCGCGCAGTCGCGGTAGAAAATCCCTTCCTCGCCTTCCACGACGTCCAGGGCCGCCCCGCCCAATCTTCCTTCTTCCAGCGCCTGCGCCAACGCTTTCGTGTCCATGAGCGCGCCGCGCGCGGTGTTGATCACGACGGCTCCGCGTTTCATGCTTCGGATCCGCTTCTCGTCAAGGAGATGGTAGGTATCGGCATGGAGCGGCATATGCAGCGACACGATATCGCTTTGCCGCAGCAGTTCGTCCAGCGTCACATATTCCGCCTCGGCCCGCGGGGAAAAATCATAAGCCAGTATGCGGCATCCGAAGCCCTTGAGACGTTCGATCACCGCCCGGCCGATCCGGCCGGTCCCCACGATCCCCACGGTCATGTCGCGCAGTTCCCGTCCCGGTGCCGCGCACAGACGATAATCAAGGACGTCCGCCCTGCGCATCACCGACTTGACATGGCGGATCGACATCAGCATCAACAGTACCGTGTAATCCGCCACACTGTCCGGCGAATAAGCGACATTGCCGACCACAATGCCCAGTTGTTCCGCCGCTTCCGTGTCGATATGGTTGCAGCCGACGCTTCTCGTGGAAATGTAGGCCACGCCGTGTTCTTTGAGCGCGCGAAGCGTGGTATGCGGAATGGCCGTCTTATGGTTCACGCTGATGCAGCGATGGCCCGACGCCAACGCAGCATTTTCCGCGGATACCGCCGACGCGACGAAGTTCAGTTCGATACCGTAACGAGCCGCGACTTGCCTGAACAGACGCGCTTCGTTCCCGTCGCAATCGTAAATCGTGATCCCCGTTTTGCCCATGCGGTCCGCCATCCCCTTTTTTCCCAAAATCAAAGCCTGTCTGCCTGGATTCTATGTTATCCGAAGCGGACAGGCCGTTTTTTAATATGGAGTGGATACATTCTTAAGAAATTCCTAACATTCGATGGATGTTTTCCTAATGGGTGACCGGCAGCGACACCGTAAAGGTGATGGTGTTGTCCCGGCTGCGGGCCTCGATGGTTCCGCCGTGCAGGGTGACGATTTCCTTGGCGATGGACAACCCCAATCCGGAACCGCCGGTGCCTGTCGTGCGCGCTTCATCCAGGCGATAAAACTTCTCGAAAATCGCCTCCAGCTTGTCCTGCGGAATCGGATCGCCCTGATTTTGAAAACGGATTTTGACGTAACCATCCGCTTCTTCCGCGGAAATGACGATCTCCGTGTCGGGATAGCTGTAAGCCGCCGCGTTTTTCAAAATGTTGTTGAACACCCGCGCCAGTTTCGCCGGGTCGCCGTACACGGTCAAATTTTCGTCCGCGCGAAGGACGGCGGTGATGCCTCTCGCCGACAAGATCGGATAAAACTCGTCCGTCATCTGCACCAGCATGTAGTAAAGGTCGATCGTTTCCTTTTCCAGACGAATTTGCTGCAAATTGTACCGGGTGATTTCAAAAAATTCGTTGATCTGTTGCTCCAGGCGATGCGCTTTTTCGAGCGTGATGCGAAGGTACTTCGCCCGCTGCTCCACCGGCATATCGGGAGCCTCTTCCAATAAACTCAAGTACCCGATCACCGAGGTCAGCGGAGTCCGGATGTCGTGGGCCAAATACACGACGAGATCGTTTTTTCGCTGCTCCGCTTCCTGCGCGGCCTTTTTCTGTTTGATCAACTTGTCCTTGACGGTGTTCAGACGCTTTTCCATGAATTCCATTTCCGGAGAGAGAACGATCCGGTCTTCCGAATCCTCCACAAGCCGATCCATGGCGGAGCTGATTTCGTCGAAATACTTGGCGAACAGCCGGGAGATAAATAGCCAGGAAAGAATGACGAGAAACAACAGGGTCAACAGAAGCAGAATGATCTCCAGGTTATTGCGGAACACATACTGATAAATGATCTCTGCATAAAGTTTATCCAGGCGAAAAGCGTGAATCAGAACATGAACGATGCGATCGCCGATCTGTCCGCGCATCAATTCCCGCAGCAAAAAGACGGTCACCGGAGCGGCGGCGGTCATCAGCAGCATTCGCCAAAACGTGATGCGCTTCAATCTGGCGTAATTGCCCTTCGTACTGCCGTTCCATTGGCTATTCAATTTTATAGCCGACCCCCCATACGGTCTTGATGTATTTCGGATTGTCCGCCGTATCGCCCATTTTTTCGCGCAAATGGCGAATATGCACGGTGATCGTGTTGTTGCTTTTGCTGTAATACTCGTCCTTCCAGATCTCGTGAAACAGTTCCTCGGCGCTCACCACGCTGCCCTTTCGCTCCAGCAAGATGCGCAGAATCGCAAACTCGGTGGGGGTCAGCACGAGGGGTTTTTCGTTCAGCAAACATTCGTGCCGGCTGACATCCATCACGAGGCCCGAATGGACGAGGACAGGCCCGGCGGCAGGCGCGGACTTCGCGTTGTATTTTTTATAGCGCCGCAGCTGGGCTTTTACGCGCGCCACCATCTCGAGCGGACGGAACGGTTTGGTGATGTAGTCGTCCGCCCCCAGGGTCAGTCCCGTAATTTTGTCCGTCTCCTCGTCTTTGGCGGTCAGCATAATGATCGGATACGTATGTTTTTCCCGTATTTTCCGGCAAAGGGCGAATCCGTTGATGTCCGGCAGCATGATGTCCAGAATCGCCAGGTCCGGCTCCTCCGTTTCAATAAACGACAGCGCTTCGTTGGCCGAATAAAATTTGAACACTTCGAAATTTTCATTTCGCAAATACACTTCGATCAAATCCGCAATTTCCGGCTCGTCGTCGACAATGAGAATTTTGGCGTCCATGAAGTCAGCTCCTTTCGGACACAACCCGACATTCTCTCATTTTACTAAATTCCGTCACGGAATTTGTCATTTCCTCCTTGAGAAAAAATGAAGATTTTCCTAAGATCCGCTCTCGGAACCGCGCTCGACATCCCATCCCGCCGCTCCTCTCATCGCGTCGTCCTGGTGTTTTTCATTTTAGCATTCCCAGAGAACCCGGCACGGAAAACGCAATCTATCCGAGAAGTGTGTACAAATCCCCCGAGCACATACGATCTTTGAAGCTTTCCTGAACCTGCCGTCGAACTGGAATTTCTTCATACAAAAAATGAGCCTGTCCCAAAAGTGCATTTTCGGACAGACTGCTGCCTCAAATCCAGTTCGTGTGCCTTCTTGATCCGTGCGTTTCCCTCTGTCTTCCATCAATTCAGCCTCACGGCCGTCCCCCCCCTTAGCTAATGGCAGGCGCTCTCCAGCCCCTCGTGACTTTCGCTGTATTCAAAAGTTTGTATTTAAATACTCAAAAAAATAGACGGGAGCTACATCCCGTCTCAGACTAAAGACAAACTCCCACGCGCGATCACCCGTCGTGGGAGTTTTGTCGGGGCCACTAATTAATCCATGGTCTTACCGCAATATTATGATTATACAATGTTTCTTTAATCTCCTTTATTGATAAATTTTTAATGCGTGGCGAATATAATAGAGAACTAATTATTGCAGCAGATGCATTTGCTTTCTCAAATGCGTCGATAATATGTTTGACATTTCCTGCCCCACCCGATGCTATTACCGGCACACTAACTTCTTGAGATATTAATCGTGTCACTTCCAAATCAAAACCCGAATGTGTTCCATCTTGATCTATACTATTGACACAAATCTCACCAGCTCCCAGGTCCTCACCTCTTTTCGCCCATTCAACAGCGTCTAATCCTGTAAAAACCCGAGCCCCATCAATAGCAATTTCATATCCACTGGGGATTTTATCGGTTAATGAAACTCTTTTAACTTGCATGCTTAGCACAATACATTGACTTCCAAACGCGCGCGCTCCTTCTTCAATCAGTTGAGGATTTCTTACAGCCATTGAGTCAATGCTTATCTTCTCAGCACCTGCTTTTAGTACATCGTACATATCTTGAATATTTTTAATTCCACCACCAACTGTAAAAGGAACAAAAACGTTTTCTGCCACTTCTTTAACAATTTGAAGATCTATTTTTCTTTTTTCTGAACTGGCTGTAATGTCATAGAAAATAATTTCATCGATTTGATCTTCATACAATTGTTTAGCGAGAGCTACCGCAGAATCAATATCTATATTATTTTGAAATCTTTCCGCTTTTGTAACTCTTCCCTTAATAACATCAAAGCAAGCAATTAGACGCTTAGTCAGCATATGTATACCTCGCTTTACAATTCAGAAAAATTTTTCAACATGGTTAAGCCAACACTTCCGCTTTTCTCAACATGAAATTGAGTGGCATATATGTTATCATAGGATACCATTGAACAGAAACGCTCACCATATTTGGTAAAACCCAATGAATATTCATGATTTGTTGGTACAGCATAATATGAGTTTACAAAGTAAAAATAACTGCCATTTGGTATTCCCTTTATGAGTGGGCTTGGACGCGTGAATTCAACACTGTTCCAACCAATCTGAGGTACTCTTACTACACTTTTGTCAAACTTCTTAACCCTACCGGGGATCCACCCTAAACAATTTACATTTCCTTCCTCACTATGATCAAATAATATTTGTAATCCAACACATATTCCTAAAAATGGGACTTTCTTATTCACTACTTGTTCATTAAGAGTGTCAATGATGTCTAGCTCCTTCAATGAGCTGATTGTTTCAAATGCAGAACCTACACCAGGCAAGATTATCTTCTCAGCCTGTATAATTTCAGCCTTATTATTAACCAATTTTGAGCTTATATTCATTTTTTTCAATGCGTGATATACACTCGGAGCATTTCCGGCTTTATAATCAATAATTGCAATCATAATGATCCCCCAATGATAGTTTATTATCTTTAAAATATGATTATACAATGCTTGTGGTCTTCATAGTCCGGATTTAGCAGAATGGAATCCAACAAATTCCAAACCCCTTCAACTTATATTTACATATATTTACATGCAAAAGAAATCATATCATAGTTTTCGTATATTTTAAATAGAAGCCATGAACTCTGATATCTTAGATGATTTGGATTCACACTTTTGGATCAGTAAGAGCTTGTTCCCAAATATGTTTTCGTATTACTGCTGAACTTCCCAGCGGTTTCAACAAAAAAACTATACACTAATGTCGTTTACAATATGAAATATAACAACATTAGTGTATAGTTATTCAATTAATATGATTAACATACTTGAAATATCGTTAATTTCCCGGTCTGTTTGCCCGGTCGCGCGGTCGCGCCGCCATGTAATTACTTCGACAGAGGTTTTTCTTATCTCAACGCCTTCGGCATCTTCAACTGAGGCTTTCTCGCAAGTGACAGGATGCCTGCGGCAGTGTAGAACAGACCGGGTATGGCGGCAAACAGGGAAACGAAGCATAACGCTACGGCCACGGCGATCAAGCTCCAGCCCGCAACGGTGGAATTCCGATTGCCCTTCAACAGCCAGACGGCGCACAGACCGAGGGCGATACCGATCAACCCGGGGATGATAAACATCGTCCCTGCCTGACCCAATTGCTCCAAGGTGTATGCATTTTCGCTTTCGCTCCATCCCGCTTCCAGATACTGCAGGAACTTTTCGCTTTTCGTCAGATACAAAAAGACAATGCCGGTTCCGACCATGACTAGGCTTGCCATAATGCCAAGAACGCTTAAAGCCATTTCGAATGTACGTTTCATCGTGATACTCCTCCGTCTTGAATGATTTTTTTCCTTCCTCCAGTATGAATGAATATTATTTTATTCATTCACATTGCTGCAAAAAAACCAGCATCAATGCTGATGCTTCGGCTTCGTCAGCCCGGTGATGATAAATTCAATCAGATATTGCATCACTTTCGGAAAATGCTCGATGCCGATCTCCTCTTTATGCATGTCGATGCAAACCAGTGAATCGAAGAAAACGGGCAGCAGCGCCTCATCGATATCATCCCGAAGCATTCCTTGCCGCTTCCAGTTCCGCAGCAGATTCAAGAAAAATTCGCGGACGGAATCCAGGCTGCGACCGTCTTCATCCCTGTAATGCTTTTCGAGTTCCTTGTAGAAATCGCGATTATACCACTCCTTTAAAATCGGGTTCGCCTGGATGGCCTCCTGGTTTTCCTTGAGCAGCTTGCCGATGAGTTCCACCGGCTCCTGCGTCAGATCCAGCGTTTCGACCAGGCGATGTTTCAGCTTTTCATTTTCCTTCTTGTAGATTTCAATGAACAGCTGTTCCTTGGAAGCATAGTAATTGTAGAAGGTGCCTACGCCAATGCCCGCTTTTTCGGCTATTTCTTTAATGTTCGTTTTCTTGAACCCTTTCGCACTGAACAGCTCCTTGCCGCAATCGAAAATCGCGGTTTTGATGTCCACTTTGCTTCCATCCCTTTACTGATGAATGAATATTTTTTCGTTCATTCACATTTAAGCACATATTCTCACGTCCTGTCAACAGGGATGCATGAATCGTTTTCGGATCCAATCCGACAATTTGTCGAGCGAGTTTCGTAATCGGTGTAGTTCTTTTTCGTTCTTTGGCACTCTGTCCACGGGATGCCGGCTATTTTGTGATTCAAAAATCATGTTTCTTGATTTCCATTTATTTAAGGTTCTGGTTACCACTTAACTTTCAATGTAAAAAGGGTGAACATCGAAATCGAGACATTTCTCGACTTCATTTCGAAAATCTTCACGCTCAATCATCGATAGCGCTTCTTGTTTACCAAAGAAACCAACATCCATACTTTCAGAACAAGTTTTCAATTGTCCGCCGATGGGGCGAGCAATCCAAAAAACAGTACATCGACGTTTTTTGACCTCATGGGTAATGCCGCAAAACTTTACGATTTCAATATGTATTCCTGTTTCTTCCTTGACTTCACGTATAACACATTCCAATATGGATTCTCCGTCATCTAAATGACCTCCGGGCAGTTTCCAACCTCTGTTCGGGTCTTTTTTCAGAAGGACGTTGTTGTCCGAATCCATTACAAACACGGCACTCGTGATAAAATATGTCTGCATCTAGACCACACCCTACTACAAAAACGTGGAACGTACGTGTTCGTTCCCTCTGCTCCCAAAACATCATCGTGCATTTTTATTTTCCAGGTACGGCATTTATTTGGAACTGTCTGTACAATATTGTAGCACATATAACCAACAGAATTTACCAACCATTCCACTGACCCCTTCCAAAAAGAAAAGCCGAAAGCTTCCACTGATAAGATTGACAAATGGAATGTTTTGTCTTATAACTTATTTATCAGTCAATAAAAAAAGAAGGAGCGCTCCTCATGTCCCCCAGAGAAGATCAGCAGAGCCGAAAACAGCATATTCTGGAGGCGGCCGCTGTCCTGTTCGCCGAACGCGGCTACTATAAGACGACCACGGCGGATGTGGCGCGGGCGGTTGGCGTGACGCAGCCGTATGTGTTCCACTTCTTCAAATCCAAGGAAGAACTGTATTTGGCCGTGCTGGAGCAAGCATCGAAGCAGATCTACTATGCCTTCGAAGCGGTTGAAGCGCCCCCGGAACAATTGAAAGAGGCGTTGGGGCAGGCTTTTGCGAAGCTGCTCGAAAGCCATCGCAACGAGATTTTGCTGGTGATGATGTCGTATGCCATACCGGAGCCGGCCGTCCGGGAATTCACCCGACAACGTTTTGATGCTATTTATGACCGGCTGAAGGAGCGATTCGAGCAAGCGGGTTTTCCGAATCCCGGCAACGAGGCGAGCGCGTTCATTGGCACGGGCCTTCTCATTTCGCTTTCCGAATCGGTCGGCCTGACCAAATTGCTGCCCTGGTGTTGCACTCGTGTTGATCGATCGATTCCCTGATATTTTCATCACTGTTCGCTCACAAATCCCGCGACGTATTCCGGCAAAGCCGCAATGTGGCAGCGCTTTGCCTTTTCTCAGGTCATAAATTTATTTATCAATAAATAATATATGAAAGAGGAGATGCCCTCATGTTTACCCCCGCAAGAATTCGTTTGCTCGTTGTCACTTGTTGCGCCCTGTTCATGGCCATGCTCGACAATCTGGTGCTCGGCGTCGCTTTGCCGTCGATTCAACGGTCGTTCAACGCCGGTATAACCGACCTGCAATGGTTCATGAACGCGTACACGCTCGCTTTTTCCGTGTTGTTGATCCCGTTCAGCATGATGGGAGAGCGCTTCGGACGCAAAAAAATGTTTCTCACCGGCCTCGTCCTGTTCACTGTCGGATCTGTGCTGTGCGGCTTGAGCGGCAACTCGCTGCAGCTCATCTTGTCCCGGGCGCTGCAAGGCGTCGGCGGGGCCGCCATCGTGCCGCTCAGCCTGACGCTGGTGAACGCCGGATTCCCGGAAAACATGCGGGCAGCCGCCTTTGGTATCTGGTCCGGCATTTCCGGACTCGGGCTGTCCATCGGGCCGCTGATCGGCGGGTTGATCGTGGAAGGCGCGCCATGGCAAATGATTTTCTGGGTGAATGTTCCGATCGGCCTGCTTTCACTGCTGTTCGGCAGCTTCTGGCTTACCGAAACGAAGGGCGAACGGAAGCCGCTTGACCTGCCGGGCGTGCTGCTCATTGCCGCGGGATTGTTCGGCATCGTATACGGACTGGAACAAGGCAACACAAAAGGTTGGACTTCACTGGAAGTGATCGGTTCGCTGGTTACCGGCACAGTCTTGCTGATCTTGTTCTACGTGTGGGAACGGAACAGAGAAACGCCGTATATCCGCTTCGCCCTGTTCCGCAACAGGCGCTATACCGCCTATATCTTCACCGGATTTTGGATGAACGCGGGCATCTTCGGCGCCATTTTCCTGCTCACCTTGTTCTTGCAACAAGCGCAAGGGTATTCGGCGCTGGAAGCCGGCGTCCGGACGATGGCCTGGACCGGTTGCACGATGATATGCGCTCCAATTGCCGGGCTCGCCGTGGGACGGTTCGGCAGCCGAACGGTGCTCACCGTCGGCATGACGGCACAAGCCTTGGCACTGGCCGGGTTTGCCGTCTTGATCGCAACGGCCGGCGTGGATGTGCCGTTCCTGTGGCAAGCGCCGCTCATGATGCTGGCGGGAGCAGGCATGGGCCTCAGCTTCACCCCGCTGGCCCACGGTGTAATGTCTTCGGTCCCGGAGCAATCTTCCGGGGAAGCCAGCGGCATCAGCAACGCAACCCGCGAACTTGGCGGCGTGTTCGGCATCGCCATCAGCGGGCTGATCTTCCAGTCGGGAGCGGCCATCCAGACGCCCGATGATTTCGGCGTACACCTGGTGCCGGCGTTATGGACAGGCGCAGCGATGATTGTTCTCGGTGTCGCCTTTGCGCTGCTGTTCGCGGGAACTTTGTCCGCCGGAAGAAAACTCCGACGCGCAGAGGCGCAATAAACGGAAAACTCGCAGGCACCTGTTAGTTAGACGGTAATGTTGTCCATTAGTAAAAAAGAGGGCGGCCCCGTTGATATTCTCAT
>Ga0068685_100561_pt1 | contig 13328 bp, 11 predicted proteins | sample CeladaPassaB1F04_FD_62208 | JGI IMG/M metagenome (GOLD analysis project Ga0068685, IMG submission 62208) | Cellulose-adapted microbial communities from the Joint BioEnergy Institute, USA - Passage B1F04 | ecosystem: Engineered > Bioreactor > Continuous culture > Unclassified | place: USA, Joint... | reverse complement strand
TCCGGCGGCGTGCCCTTCGGCTGGAACAGCTGGTCCGCGGTCATGGATCAGCTCGATTTCGAAACTTACGTCAGCGCGGCCGACTTTCTTTGCGGCGAACTTCAGAAACGGGGATTTGAAAACGAAGGAACCGTCTATGTCAATTTCGACGCGTTCTGGTCGAAGCTCTCCCGCGAACAGCTGGCCGAAGCGGTCGGAAAGGTCAAAGCGAACGGACAAAAGCCAGGCATTTATTTCACGCCGTTCACGTTTTGGGGCAAAGACCCGGACGTCCCGGTGGAAGGCGTTTCCGGAACGTATACGTATCGCGATCTGCTGCTGAAGGACGAAGCGGGCGAAATATTGCCGAAGCTCGCGGGCGGTTACGCGCTGGACCCGAGCCATCCGGCGGTGCTGGAACGCATCCGGCGCGAGCTGCAGCGCTTCGTCGACCTGGGCTTCGACTACGTCAAACTGGATTTTCTTTCGCACGGCGCGCTGGAAGGAAAGCACTATTTGCCGGAAGTGCGCTCCGGCATACAGGCTTACCGCATGGGCATGGCCGCTATCCGCGACGCGCTGTCTCCGGAGCGCATCGGGCGTCCTTTTTTTATCAATTTGTCGATCGCGCCGCTGTTTCCGCACGGTTTCGCCCACGGCCGGCGCATGTCCTGCGACGTGTTCGGGCTGATCGGCGACACGGAGTATTTGCTGAACGCGCTGACGTACGGCTGGTGGGTCAACGACACGCTGTACCGGTTCAACGACCCCGATCATACGGTGCTGTACAAAAGCGCCAACCAGCAACCGAGCCGTCCGAACGAAGGGCGCAGCCGGCTCACCGCGTCGATCATCGCGGGCACTTCGCTCCTGCTCGGCGACGACTTCCGGAACGAAGAAGCGGCGCGGCGGGCGCGGGAATGGCTCGCGAAAGGGGGGATTCTCGACCTCGCCCGGAAGGGCGTATCGTTCAAGCCGGCGGAAAGCGCGGTTTACGGCAAGGCGGCGGACGTGTTCGTTCTCTCCGGAGACCGGGAATGCCATGTCGCGGTGTTCAATTTCGACGGAGGCGCTCCCGCCCGCAAACGCATCCCCTTCGGCCGCATCGGCGTGCCCGAATCGTGCGAAGTGCGGGTTACGGATATGTGGGACGGTGCGGATGCGCCCGCTTTCACCGCGAAAGACGCGCTGGACGTCACGCTGCAGCCGGCCGAAGCCAAACTTTATCACCTCCGCTTCGATGGCGGAGAATCATGAGGAGGTAATCGTGATGAAACATGATCGAACGGTGCACCATCCGTCTTCGTACGTTCACCGGATCGCCCTTGCCGCCGTCGTCCTGCTGCTCGTGTTGTCGATCGTGCCGCGGCAGGCCGCGAGCGGCAGCTCCGGCGCCGCGTCGGAAACGCTGAGTTTCGAGGCGGAATCGCCGGAGAACACGCTGACCGGCAATGCGGCCGCGCGCGACTGCCAGCCGCAGACCGGCTGCTCGGGGGGCAAAATCGTCGGCGGTCTGTGGGCCGGCGCCTCGCTGCAGTTCAATAACGTCAACGTCAACACCGCCGGGATTTACGTCATGACGATCCATTACATATCCGGCGATCCGCGCCCGATCCACGTCAGCGTCAACGGCGGTCCGAAGGACATGTTTTCGCCGCCCAAAACGGCGGACTGGAACACGCTGGGCGTCTTTGAGATCGAAGTCGAACTTTCCGCCGGCGCCAACACGATTTTGTTCAGCGATGAAGGCGGATGGGCGCCCGACATCGACAAAATCGACCTGGCGCTTTCGCGGTCCGGGAACCCGAGCGACGGCTACGGGAGCGGCGACATCGGCAAATTGGGGAGCAAAATTCGCGAGTACGCCGTTCGCCACATCGCGATTGCGGAATATGAGCACGGCGCCACTTTCTCCAACGGCATTTACACGGTCGCTTACAACACGAAAACCGGTCTGGCCGCCTACGACTGGAACGGCCGCCGGGTGGCGACCGGCGTTTACAGCAGCGTCCGGCTGGATACGGAGCTCGACAGCAACCATTATGCCGAACACCGAATCCGCTTCGGCGATCTGAAGAAGATCGCGGACGCGCACGGGCAAGGGATCGAGGTGACGATCGAAAACCGTCATCCCGGAAAGCCGACGATCAGGCAAATCTACCGGTTTTACAAGGATTTGTCCTACTTCCTCGTTCACCAAGAAGTGGCGGGAGACAAACGGCTTGCCACCAATTATATGGCGCCGATCGTCATCTCCGCCAAAGGGGGCGTCGACCTGGGAAGCTACGGCGACAACCGCGTGCTGGTCGTCCCCTTTGACAACGACGCATGGTCCCGATACGATTCGCGAACGATCAACACGTATCTCAACAACGACCGTCACATCAGCGCCGAGCTGACGGCCATTTTCGACAATACGGAGCGCAGCGGGCTCGTCATCGGCTCCGTCACCCACGACGTGTGGAAAACGGGCATCTATTGGAGCGGTTCCGATGACCGGCTCAACGAACTCGCCGTATTCGGCGGCTTCACCGCCTACTCGTCGACCCGCGATACGCTTCCGCACGGCCGGGTGACGGGAACGGTCATCCGTTCGCCGCAAATCTTCGTCGGCTATTTCGACGATTACCGCGACGGACTGGAAACGTACGGCTTGGCGAACGCGAACGTCGCTCCGCCGCTCGCCTTCACCCGCGGCGTGCCCAAAGGCGTGCCGGTCGGATGGAACAGCTGGAACGCTTACGGCAGCAGCCTGAACTATGAACATGTCGTCGACGTGTCCGACTTTTTCCGACAGCATCTGCAGGACGAGTTTCACAACAAAGGCGACATTTACATCAACCTGGACTCTTACTGGGACAATTTGACGGAAGAACAGCTGAAGGCGGCCGTGGAACTCATCCGCCGCAACAAACAGAAGCCCGGCATCTATTTTTCGCCCTTCGTCTTCTGGGGAACCAATATGGACCAAATCATGGAAGGAACGGACGGAGCATACACATACGGCGATCTCGTTCTGCGGGACGGCGAAGGCAACATCCTGCCTCCGCTGGATGGCGGATACGCGCTCGATCCGACGCATCCGGGGACCAAACGGCGCATCGACTATTATTTCCGGCGATTCCTCGATCTCGGTTTCGAGTTTCTCAAAATCGATTTTCTCACCCACGGCGCGCTGGAAGGAGCGCACTACGACAAGAAGGTGGAGACGGGCATCCAGGCTTACAACCAGGCGATGGCGTACATCGTCGACGCGCTGGACGGGCGCATGTTCATCAGCGCCTCCATCGCGCCGCTGTTCCCGAGCCAATACGCCCACTCCAGGCGAATATCCTGCGATGTGGACGGGACGCTCGGACTGACGGAATATCAGCTGAACAACCTGACGTACGGATGGTGGCAGAACGGGACGATCTACCGCTACACCGATCCGGACTACATGCCGCTCGCCAAGGGAGAAACGTTTGAGGCGGCCCGCACGCGGGTGAACGCCGCCGCCATCTCGGGCACCGTGTATTTGAACTCGGACGACGTGCGCAACCCGACGGCGCGGCAGTATATGGTCGAGCTCTTGAAAAATCCGGAAATCAACGAAGTGGCGCTCAAGGGCAAAGCGTTCCGGCCGCTGGAAGGCAATACGGGCACGGCGGCGGCGGACGCCTTTGTGCTGGAGGACAAGAAAGGCGTATACTATATGGCCGTGTTCAACTATACGTGGGAAAGCGTGGAGAAAACGTTCGACGCGCGGCGCGTCGGTCTGCCCCCGGCGACGAGATATGCCGTCACCGATCTGTGGACGAACGAGACGGTCACGGCGGACGGCGATGCGCTGACGATAGTACTGGAACCGGCGCAATCGAAGCTGCTGCGCATAACGGTGCGGTAAATTTGACCGCTCGTCGCGCCGGTCAACCGCTGCCGGTATCGAGAAAACCCGGATCCGGGGAGGAAGCGAATGGTTCGCCTCCTCCCCGCCTTCGTTTGCCGTTCGCCACAAGTGTCCGCACATGAACCGGCAAAGCCGCGCGGGGAACTCACGCGCGGCTTTGCGTTGATGTTTCGGCCGTTCCGAACACGAGATCCAGATGCCAGGACACGGCTCCCCGCGGCGGGACGACGCCCGCGGTCCCGCCTTGATCGGCGAAATCCGGCCGGTCGTAATATCCGATCGCCGGTTCCAGCGCGCATACCGGACGGTCGTTGAACAGACCTTCGTCGATCCAAATGCCGAGATAAGGAACCTCTTCCTTCGGAAACGAACACGCAAGCCGCGCGCCGGACGTTTTTCCCGTCAGGCGGACCCAGCCTTGCGGCACGGGGCCGCGATAGTAAAATTTGCGCGCATGGCCGCTGATCCCGTTCGTCAGCTCGTTCCCGCCCGTATCGTGCCAGGCGTACTCGCGCCCCTTCTCGAAAGCTCCGGTACCGTACACGCACAGCCAACGTTCCATCGAGGACGGCACCGCGATTTCGCTCGGTTCGTCGACCGCAAATTGCGGATGCGCGACCCAGACGAATTTCAGCGGCTCCTCCGCCCTGTTTTCCACCCGGTATTCCAAGCGCAGCGACGCTTCATCCATCCACACGAGCGACCGGCTGAAGGTGTAAGGCCACACCGTGCCCTTCGCGATCATGCGTATTTTTCCCGCCTCCCGGGTCCACGTCCAGGGCACGGACCACAGCTCCCCGTGATCGGGAAGCAGGATGTCTTCCGCTCCCGGATAGCGGCACGCGTCGACGGTCGGAAAACATTCGTCCCAACCGCTCATATCCGCCTCGACAAACGAGCTGCCGTACGGAACGCGCGCGAGCGGGCGGCTTCCAGAATCGACGAGCCATTCCTTGCCCGTCGTTTTGTCATACATGGACACGATTTTGCCGCCCAAATCGGGCACGATCTCCACCCGCACCCGCGGCGTTTCCGTTACGACGGAAGGCCAGCCTTTGTAGTTGGACTCGGCAATGACGAACGATTCCATCACGATCTCTCCTCCCGGATTGTACCGCTTTAATTGGAAAGGTTGAAATCCGCAAGCGCCGCATCCGAACCGTGAAAAGGCCCGGGCCACACCGGAACGGCGTATGTAAAAGAAAAAACAGCACGACCCCGTTTCCCGGAGGATGGTGCTGTTTCTTAAGAATGACGGGTCTCAAGAACCCGGATACGTCTTCTTTAAATAGTCTATGGAAGAACGAATCATGGCTTTCAGAACTTCCACGTCGATGTCCGCCAATTTGTTTACATAGACACAGCCTTTTCCTGTCGTAAACTTTCCGAGCTGCGCAAGCAGCTTTTCCCGTTCCGGATCTCCGGAAGCCAAATACAGGCTGTGCTTCGCCTTCCGCGGGGAAAAGCCGACATACGGTGCGTCGCCCTCATGGCCGGAGGCGTATTTGTAATGGTAGGAGCCGAAACCGATTATGCTCGTCCCCCACATTTTGGCCGGATATCCCGACGTTTCGGTAAAAATGTCCAGCAGCCGGTAGGCATCTTCCCGTTTTCCCGGATGGTCGACCGATTCGATAAACTCCAACACGCTGCGGTCGTTTTCTTTCGTCTTCAATTCGTACATCGCGGCCTTCTCCTTCCGGGTTCGGATACGCCCGATCTTCGCCTTTCCCCGCGCGGACGATCGCATCACACATGGGGCGCGGTTTCGTCATCTCTTCGGTGCAAACAACCGGCTAGGACAACCGGGTCACGAAATCTTCGTAACCGAAGCGGCGGACGACCTGAACGCCTTCCCGCGCGTTGAAACGGGCGATGGACGGCAGATTGACGCCGTTGAACGTGTTCGTTTTCACCATCGAATAAATCGCCATGTCCGTAAATACGACCCGGTCGCCCGGCTTGAGCGGTTCGTCGAAGGAATAATCGCCGATGACGTCCCCGGCCAGACACGTCAGTCCGCCAAACCGGTACGTGTAGGCTTTCTCCCCCGGCTTCCCGGCACCGATCACTTCCGGACGGTACGGCATTTCCAGCACGTCCGGCATATGGCACGAAGCGGAAGTGTCGAGGATCGCAATATTCATGCCGTTGTCGATAATATCCAGCACGGACGCCACCAAAAATCCCGTATTCAGCGCCACCGCTTCTCCCGGCTCCAAATACACTTCCACGCCGTATTTGTCCCGCAGATGGCGAATGACGCTCACGAGACGGTCCACATCGTAACCCGGCCGGGTAATATGATGGCCGCCGCCCAGATTCAGCCACTTCATGCGGCTGAGGTACGGGCCGAATTTTTGTTCCACGACGCGGACCGTCCGTTCCAGCACGTCGGAATTTTGTTGGCAGAGCGTATGGAAATGCAGCCCGTCGATGCCGTCCAATTCTTCCGGCCGGAAGTTGGCGATCGTCACCCCGAGCCGGGAATGCGGCGCGCAAGGGTCATAGATCGGCGTTCCGCTTTCCGAATACTCCGGATTGATGCGGATGCCGCATTCGATCGTCCTGCCTTCGAACGACTTCACCTTGGATTTGTATTTGTTCCACTGCGAAAACGAGTTGAAGACGATATGGTCGCAATACCGCAGCAGTTCGTCGAACTCCGCTTCCACATACGCCGGGGCGTACGCGTGAACTTCCTTGCCCATCTTCTCGTAACCGAGCCGCGCTTCGTTCAGCGAACTGGCGGTCACGCCGTGCAAATACCGCCCCACCAGCGGAAACGTGGAAAACATCGAAAAACCTTTGAGCGCAAGCAAGATTTTGCATCCCGCGCGCCGCTGCACCGAATCGAGAAGTTCCAAATTCCGTTCCAGCAGGTCTTCGTCCACGACAAAGCATGGCGAAGGCACGGCATCAACGTCCAAGTTCATGCGAACACCTCGATCGGATCGAGCAGCACCGGAGAGAAGTCTTCCTTCCAGGGCAGACCGTACCGGTTCAGCGCGTCCATGAACGGGTCCGGATCGAATTCTTCCACGTTGTAGACGCCCGGCTTCATCCAGATGCCTTTCATCATCAGCATCGCGCCGATCATCGCGGGAACGCCGGTCGTGTAAGAAATCGCCTGCGAACCGACTTCTTTGTAGCATTCCTGATGGTCGCACACGTTATACACATAATAGGTTCTCGGCTTGCCGTCCTTGATGCCCTGGATGATGCAGCCGATGTTCGTTTTGCCTTTCGTCCGCGGTCCGAGCGTCGCCGGATCGGGAAGCACCGCCTTCAAAAACTGCAGCGGAACGATTTCCCGGCCTTCGAACATGATCGGCTCGATCGACGTCATGCCGACGTTTTGCAGCACTTTCAAATGGTTCAAATAGCTGTCGGAAAACGTCATCCAGAACCGGATGCGCTTCAATCCCTTGATGTTGACGGCGAGCGATTCCAGTTCTTCGTGGTACAGCAAATAAATGTTTCTCGGGCCGATTTCCGGAATGTCGTACGTCTTTTTCATCGCCAAGGGCGGCGTTTCGATCCATTGGCCGTTTTCCCAGTAGCGGCCGTTGGCCGTCACTTCGCGAATGTTGATTTCCGGGTTGAAGTTGGTCGCGAACGGATAGCCGTGGTCTCCGCCGTTGGCGTCCACGATGTCGATGTAGTGAATTTCGTCGAAATAATGCTTTTGCGCGTAGGCGACAAAGACGCCGGTCACGCCGGGATCGAAGCCGCAGCCGAGCAGCGCCATGATGCCGGCTTTTTCAAACCTTTCCCTGTACGCCCACTGCCATTTATATTCGAATTTGGGCACGTCCGGCGGTTCGTAGTTGGCCGTGTCCAAATAGTGCACGCCGGTTGCCAGACACGCGTCCATAATGGACAAGTCCTGGTACGGAAGCGCAACGTTGATCACGACGTCGGGGCGAAAGCTCTTAATCAAAGCGATCACTTCATCCGTGTTGTCCGCGTCGACTTGAGCGGTGTGAATCTTGGTGCGGCCTCCGGCCAGTTTGTTTTTGAGAGCCTCGCACTTGGAAAGCGTTCGGCTTGCGATACAAATTTCCTCAAAAACGTCAGGATTTTGACAACATTTGTGAACGACAACACTCGCCACGCCGCCAGCGCCAATAATAAGAGCTTTCCCCAATTCAACTTACCTCCATTTCATATAACGAATTAAAACAAGAACGATTATATAAGAGAATGGTCAAACAATCAATCAAAATTTGCAAAAATTCCACGTCATTCCGAATCAGGAACGGTTATCGGATTTTTCATCACGGTATCCGCCGAATTCCTCCGAATTTTTCCTGTATAGATACGTTTTTGAATGCGTTAACATGGTGGTGACCCGAATGCGGAAAAAAAACAATTCCGCTCCTTTGGCGCCATTCAACCGGGATTTCATCCCATAAAGCATATGTGCCGGAGCGGAATTCGGTCTGGGCGGAACCATAGGTTTTTTTCAGCTCGATGCGTCGGGCGAACCGTTCAATATCGAAACACTTTGGACAGATCGATCACATACACGACCGCCGTAATCAAGGCCGCGGCCTGGCCGATCACGGCGCCCGGCGGCCACGCCAAGCCGATCGAAACGGCCGTGACGCCGACCGCGGCGCAAAACATCCATAGTTCGACCCCCATTCTCCGCTCCGGAACCATGTTGGAGAGCAGCACCTTGCTCTTTTTTTGCCAGACGGTGTGAAAACGGTACGCCCACCAGAGGAACGGCACGATGCGGGCCATATAACCGAGAATGCCGGCGGCAAACCATCCGGCGACGAGAAACACGACGAGCGCTTCGGTCCACGCCGTCAAACGCGCCGCCGTGGGCCAAATTTCCCTACCGACGAGCCATACGCCAAAAAGTGCCGCGACGGCCGCATTCATGCCCGCCACGACCGGGATCGTTCCGCGCAGCGGTTTCGCCTTCTTTTTGACGAGCCGCATGAAGCGAAGAAACAGCGCCATGGCCGCCAGCAAGCAGCCCGCGGACAACAGGCGCAGCCCATCGGCCTGAACGGCGACGGAGGCGGCTTTCAGCCAAATGCCGACCTGGAACAAGCCGACGATCCACCAGCCGCTTGCGCCCGCTTTGTGGGGGGACACATAAAACATCGGCAGCAGTTTGAAACTGAAGGCGATGATCAATCCGGACATCCAGCCGCCGAGGCCGAACCAGAGATGCGAAACGAACAGACGTCCGTACCATTGAACCCCCGTGCCCGAACCGCCGACGACGCCCATGGCGATCCCGAGTCCGACGGTCATGAGCAGCGCAAGCAAACTCAGGAGGACTCCGCACACATAGACGTTCCATGTCCGCCCGCGGGCGAACGTGGCCGCCAAGTTGAAGGCGTAGAGCAGCACGGCGGCGGTGACGATACTTCCGCCGACACCGATTCCGACAAAACTTCCTATATAATAGGACGGCAGCAAAATCGCCAAACCGATCGCATACACGGCAAACTGCGCGAACCCCAGCATGCGGCTGAACAAATGGACGTGCAAAAGTACCTGGACGATTTGCATGCTGGCGCCCATCGCCAGCATGGTCGCAAACCCGAGAATCATCATATGGGAAAGCATCCATCCGGCCGGACTGCGGAACCCGGCACGGATCAACTCCGGCGCGAACGCGACCCCGAGCAGCATCGCCGCAAAAAACATGAGGCCGGCCGCGGCAAAAAAGCTGAAGGACAAGGAAAAAATGCGCACGTTGGGAGGAACTTTCGGGATATTCCGGGTATTGTCCCGGAGCGCATTAGCCTCGACTTGTTTTCCGTTGTCCTTCATATGGATTTCCCCCATTCTTCCAAAATGACGCGTCTAACGGTTTTTCACGCGGTTTCACCGTTTCACTGCTGCCGTTCCGTGTCCGCGGCAGTTCCGGATTCGTCATCGCGCGCTTTCAGGTGACCGGAAGCTTCGCGGTCCGCCGTTCATCGTACCTAAGGTGACCGGAAGCTTCCGCGGCGGTCCAACGTCCCTCCGTTCATTGTGCGTCTTCAGGCAACCGGAAGCTTCCGCAGTCCACGCTCCTTCGTTCATTGTGCGCTTTCTCCCCGCTGCTTATCATCGCCGGACCGCACGTTCCGGTTATCTTAACCATATCTCAATTTTCGCGCCGACAACGTGACAGCCGTCACAAACATCGCATGATGGGCAATTGCTGCCGTACGCCTGCCGGGCAACTTAGCCGCACTGTTCGTCGCCGCGGCATGAAAAAATCGTCTTCCCGACGAATCTTCCGAATTCGAGCATAGGCAGACAGGATAATGGGAGAAATCGACGCCCGCTCCGGCCTGCTTCTTCCTGCCCCATCGGCCGCTCGGGTTGTTTTATACAAAATTTCACACAAAATCTATACCCCCACCCGTATCCATCGGTTCATATATGCTAAATTTCACACAATATCGAGTCCCCTCTCGATTTGTTTTGTGAATTTGTATGAAAATTCACACAAAATTCATCGCCATACCCTTTTTCCGGCGTCCATGAGTACCAAATTTCGTACAAAACTTCACCAGGAGCGATTCCCGTTCAAACGATCCTGGTCCAGACGATTCGCATCAGACGATTCCCGTTCAAACGATTCCGGTTCAAACGATTCGCATCAGACGATTCCCATTCAAACGATTCCGGTTCAGACGATTCGCATCAGACGATGCCCGTTCAAACGATTCCGGTTCAAACGATTCACAATCCGGACGATTCGCCGTTTACGATTTTTCACGTCCAGATATTTTTCCATTCCGCGACAGGCGCTTTCGAAACTTATAAATTCTATCACATAAAAAAATACGGCGCGCAAGGCCGTCCTCCGCGCCGAAAGCGTTCGATGCGGCGCCGTATCAAGGTTCCTGCATGCGATGAATGGCGATCGTGTCTTTCACCATGCCGACGAACGCCTGCTGTTCTTCTCCCGCGGCCGAAGACGCGGCGAGCTCCGGCACGGCTTCCAGCGAGCTGTCCCGCGCCCAAAAGCTGCCGCGCATCATCTCGGCGTACTCCGCGACCGCCGCTTCGCCGCGCACCGGCTCATCCCGGCCGGCGCTGGCACGCTGCCGTCGCCCCATCGGCGCGCCGCACCTCCTGCGCGTTACCCGCGGACCCGCTTCGCGGCCTCCCTCGCCGCCGTCAGCGAAAGCCAGAACATGACGGCGGCGATGACCGGATGAACCGCTCCCAAATTCCCCACATTCGCGGTGACGTACTGGATAAAGACGAGCGCCACGAGCGCCGCGGACTGCCAGCGCAGCGACTTGGGCAGTTTGCCGACCAAAGCCGCGACGAGCATGAACACCGGCAGCCATTCGAACAGATGAACAAAGATGCGGTGATGATACCAATAAGACGGGTCCGTAAAAACCGCGACACCGGCCAGGAAGATTTGCGCGACGATGCACGCCGCCGTAGCCCAAGCCAACACCAAAAACACGATTGCGCTCCGGCGTCCGCCGGTTTTTGGGTCATTTTCCTTTTCCTTCACGTCACATTCCTCCAATTCCCTCTTGATCGAATGAAGATCTGGGTACACCATGTTGCAAACGTTTCGGCTTTCCCGTGCCGCCGCTTTTTCCTTCGCGTTTTGTGTATAATGGAAGCATCGGATGAGACCCGAAGGCTCGCCTGCGCCGAGCCCCGGCGCGCGATGCGGGTCCCGCGAATCGTGGGAGGGACAACGATGCCGCACACACTGCTGCTCGTCGACGACGAGGACGGCGTCCTCGCGTTTATGGAACCGTTTCTTCGCCAGGAAGGCTACCGCATCGTCACCGCCAAGACGGGGACGGAAGCGCTGCGAAAGGCGGCCGAGCACCGGCCTTCGATCGTCGTGCTCGACTGGATGCTGCCGGAAATGAGCGGCATCGACGTCTGCCGCAAGCTGCGCGAAGGCGGAAAAACGGGCATCATCATGGTCACCGCCCGGGCGGACGAAACCGATAAAATCATCGGTCTGGAAGTCGGCGCCGACGACTACATCACCAAACCGTTCTCGCTGCGGGAGCTCGCCGCCCGCATCCGTTCGGTGCTGCGGCGGCTTGAAGGCGCCGATACCGCCAACCTGCCGCTTCTGCGCGGGGAATTGACCATCTCCGAAACCGAGCGCCGCGTGCTGAAAAACGGCCGGGAAATTCCGCTTACGCCGATGGAGTTCAAGCTGCTGCATACGCTGGCGGCAAGACCGGGCGTCGTCTACAGCCGGCTGCAGCTGCTGCAAACGATCCTGGAAGACGACGCGTGGAACGACGAACGGACGGTGGATGCCCATATCAGCCGGCTGCGCAAAAAACTCGAGGACGACCCCGTGCACCCGCGGTACATCCAGACGGTTTACGGTTTCGGATACCGGTTCGGTGACGTGAAATGAGCATCCGCCGCAAGCTGTTCACGGCGATGGCGTCGTTCATCCTCGCCATGGGCGTCGTCTTTGCCCTGACGACCCACTTTGTCGTCAGAGGCATATTGAACGTCATGCTGGAAGTGGACCGAACAGACGAGATTGCCGCGATTTCCGGCATGCTGGAACAGTACTACCGGGATAACGGCGGCTCCTGGGACGGCGTCGCGCAGCTTTCCGTACTGGGACGTTTGGAGACGGCGCGTCCCGACGCCGGCGTCGTGCTCCTGGATCCCGAAAGGCGGACGCTGTACGCGGACGGCCCCGTCGATCGCGACGAAATGATCGGTCTTGGCGTCCGGAGTCCCGTCCGGATCAATGGAGAAACCGTCGCCACGCTGCATTATTATGATCGCGAAGTCGGCAACTTGTCCAAAATACGCTTGGGCGTCACGAGTTCCGTGACGTTTCTGCTGTTCGCCTGCGCGGTCGTCTTCGTGCTGATTTCCCTGACCGTCGCCTACCGTCTGTCCAAAAAGCTCACCAAACCGCTCGACACGCTGATCCCGGCCATCGACCGTCTCAAAGAGGGACAGTTCGGCGTACAGGTGCCGGTCGTGTCCAAGGACGAATTTGGAACCGTGGCGGCCACGTTCAACGACATGTCGGTGCGGCTGAAAACGGCCGAGCAGCTGCGCAGCAACATGGTCGCCGACGTCGCCCATGAATTGCGAACGCCGCTGACGATCCTGCGCGGCCATCTGGATCTGATGCAGCAAAACGGCCGGCCGGTCGAACCGGTCGAGCTGCTGCCGATCCAGGACGAACTGATCCGGCTGACGAGGCTCGTCGATGACTTGCATCAACTCTCGCTGGCGGAAGCGAACAAGCTGCCGCTGGAGCGCGAATCCACCGATATGGCGGGTTTGCTGCAGCGGATCGTCGACCGCATGGCGCCCGATGCCGACGGCAAGGGTATCACCATTCATCTGGAGTGTCGAACCGGACGCACGACGGCCTACGTCGACCCGCACCGCATGATGCAGGTGTTTTTCAATTTGGTCGTCAATGCCGTCAAATATACGCCTTCGGGAGGTTTCGTGCGCATCG
>Ga0068685_100463_pt1 | contig 16090 bp, 14 predicted proteins | sample CeladaPassaB1F04_FD_62208 | JGI IMG/M metagenome (GOLD analysis project Ga0068685, IMG submission 62208) | Cellulose-adapted microbial communities from the Joint BioEnergy Institute, USA - Passage B1F04 | ecosystem: Engineered > Bioreactor > Continuous culture > Unclassified | place: USA, Joint... | reverse complement strand
CGGCTCAACGTCACCCAGCCGGCCCTGTCCCGGCGCATCGCCCGACTGGAACGGGAACTCGGCGTCAGCCTGTTTCGCCGCGCCGGGAAACGGCTGGAATTGACCGCGGCCGGCAAGCTCACCTATGAACACGCGCTGGAGCTCAGGCGGTTCCACGGGGAATTCCTGCGGCGCCTGCAGTCCCTCGAATCGCGGGAAGACGCCTCCGTGGTCATCGGCGCCAGCCTGACGACGCTGCAGACCACCCTGCCGGGCGTGATCACGGCGCTGACGGAAAAACACCCGCATCTGGAAATCAAGGCCGTCACCGGCAAATCCCACGAAATCGTCTCCATGGTCAAGGAACGGAAAGTCGATTTCGGCATTGCGGGCGCGGCGGACACGAAGGACTCCTCGGTCACCAGCGTGCCGCTGTTCGACGACCATCTGATGCTCGTCCTGCCGAAAGCGTTTTTCACATTCGAAGGCCGGCGCCTGGAAATGCGCGATCTGAACGGCCTGCCGATGATCCTGTTCGCCCCCGGCACCTGGTACCGGTCGCTCACCGACGATCTGTTCCGGCGCCACGGGGTGAAGCCGGACATCCGCATGGAGATCGACTCCTTCGAGGCCATCATCCGGCTCGTCGGCGCCGTCCGCGCCGGCACGCTGCTGCCAAAATCGTATCTGCGGCCGCAGCTTCTGAGGGACAACGGGCTGTACGCGGCGGACCTTCCGGAGCTGACGCGCACCCGCCGGACCACCGTCCTGGTGCACGTCGAACCGTCCCTTCTCTCCCCCGTCGTCCAGCTGCTCATCGAGGAAACGATCACGCTGTTTGCGCGGGGCGGACGGCCGGACGATCCGGTCGCGGAATGACCGAATGCCCGCGCCCGCGTTTCATCCGATAATGATTTTGCCCTCCGCGTAGCGGTACCGCGAGCGTCCCTGCCGGGTGCCGAGGGCGTAGGCCAGGGTGAGCGGACCCATCCGGCCGATGAACATGAGCAGCATGACGATGATTTTGCCGGCCGGGGACAGTTCCGGCGTCAGCCCCATCGAGAGGCCCACCGTGCCGAACGCCGACGCGGCTTCGAACAGGATCACCAGGAACTGGCGGTTTTCCGCGGCGGACAAGGCCATGGTGCCGGCCACCAGGACGGCCAGCGCGAACAGGGTGATGGTCAGCGCCTTGTAGACCCGTTCCTGCGCCAGGCGGTACCGGAACAGCACCACGTCTTCCCGGCCGCGGATCATCGACCAGACCGCGCCGGCGAGCACCGCGAAGGTCGTCGTCTTGATGCCGCCGCCGGCGGACCCCGGAGACGCGCCGATGAACATGAGGATGACGATCAGAAACTGGGCGGCCTGGCTCATGGCCCCGATGTCCAGCGTGCTGACCCCCGACGAGCGCGGAACGACGGCCTGGAAGAAGGACGCCAGCAGTTTTTCCCCGTAACCGAGTCCGGCCAGCGTGGCGTGGTTCGTGAACTCCAAAGCGAAGATGGCGACGGTGCCGACCGCCACCAGGACAAGGGATGTGGTGACGGCCACCTTGGTGTGCAGCGAAAGCCGCTTCGTTTTCCGGTACTCGGCCAGATCGGACAGCACGACGAAGCCGAGGCCGCCGGACAGGATGAGAAAGGCGGCGGTGAAGGTGACGAGCGGATCGCCGACGTAATCGGTCAGGCTCCGGAAATGGCCCATCAGGTCAAACCCCGCGCCGTTGAAAAAGGAAACCGCGTGAAACACCCCAAACCACACGGCCCGCTCCGGCGGCATGTCGAAAAGGAAACGGCCGGTCAACAGCAGCGCTCCGGCGATTTCCAAAATCAGCGTGTAGCGGATCACCTTCAGGACGAGGCGAACGATCCCCTCGATGCTGCTCTGGTTGAACGATTCCTGCAGAATGAGCCGTTCCCGCAGCGTGATGCGGCGCCTAAGGAAAATGGCCGCCATCGTCGCCACGGTCATGAAGCCGAGCCCGCCGATCTGGACCAGCGCCAGGATCGTCAGCTGGCCGGCAAACGACCAGTGGCGGGCAAAATCGAGCGGCGTCAGACCGGTGACACAGATCGCCGAAACCGCCGTGAACAGCGCGTCGATGAACGGCGTCGGCTGGCCGTCGGCCGCCATGGCCGGCAGCCGGAGCAGCGCCGTCCCCAGCGCGATGAGGGCGGCAAACCCGAAAACCAGCACGCGCGGCGGCGACGCCGCCATCCACTGGAACATCCGTTGGAACATCCGTCCGACCACGGGGTCCCCTCCGTCGCGAACCGCCCGCCCGAAGGCGGCGGAAACGTCAAAATGCGTCGAAACACGGGCATTATAGTCCTTTCCTCCGTTTCCGGCAAATGCGGGCGATCCCGAAAGGGACCGGTATTCGGACCCGGCCGGGCGCTCCGGCGGGAAAGACGGGACGTGCCGGCCTGTTCCCGCATTTTTCTTTCGTTTTCTTGCATTTGCAAGCAACGGCTGGAAGCCGGATTCCGGATTATGGTAATTTGGTGGAAGAACATCGCCAGGGAAAGGAGCATCCGTTTTGACCCACCGCCAACCGGCGAAGCTGGACGGGATTCTCCGGATGGCCGCTGCGGCGGGCCTCCTGCTGTTTCTGTTTCTTCAAGTATTCCCGTTCATCCGGAATTTTGCGAAGGAACCGTTTCAGGTGCTGACCCGCGAAGAAGTCCGTCAGCGCGCGGAAGCGCTGGCTGCCGAACGCTTCGGCACGGAAGCCGGGCGGATCGTTTCGCTGGACGTGACGCACCTGACCGACAGTCGGGCGACCGGATATTTTTCCAAATACGGTCTGCTGGACGATTACGAAGAAACGTGGTATGCCGATTTCCCCGCCGACGTCTACCGGGCGGATTTGCGGCTGGACGACGGCTCTTTCCTGCATCTATCCTTCCACATGGAATCGGGAAACCTGGTCTCGTGGGAATACGAAGCGGGGGACGGTGCGGACGCCGCTCCCGCGTCCGTCCGGCCGGAAGATGCGCTGGCCTGGGCGGCCGGATGGGGGATCCGGGCCGGCGAGTGGACGCCGGTCGCGGATTCCGGGGGCGAAGCGGACGGCGAGTGGACGTTCCGCCACCGCGGCGGTCCGCCGGGTGAAGCCGGCCTGCTGCTCACGGTGCGGCTTCCGGCGTCCGGGGATGCGGACGGGGCTCCGGCCGGCGGCAAAATCGCGTACCGCTTCGAACTGCCGGAGGCGTTCACCGCCGAGTTGGATCGCCAGCAGGAACGGGCCCTGCGATGGACCATGCTCGGCAATTTGCTGCCGCAGGCCGCGATGTTCCTGCTCGCCGTCATCTACGCCGGGCTGTACGGCAATTACACGTCTTTTCGCCGGGGGTGGTTTCTGGCTGCGCTGGCGTTCCTCATCTATTTTGTCGTGACGTTGAACATGTGGAGCGGCTATCGCGCCGATCTGCTGTTCGAAGGCTTGCCGGTGGACGAGGCGGAAACGGCCGTTTTCGTCACGATGGCGGTCAGCGTCATGCTGGCGATGGGCGGCGCCTTCATGACCTATTTCTGCGCGGTGGCCGGCGACGGCCTGTGGAACCGGATGGAACCGGGGAAGCGGCTATGGCCCCGGTGGCGGGACGCGGACTACGGCGAACGCGCGTACGACGCCATGAAGCGGGGGTATCTGATCGCGTTCATCCTGCTCGGCCTCCAGTCGGTCATTTTTCTCGCGCTGCAAGCGGGGCTCGGTGCCTTCGCCACGACGGATGCCTCCCAGACGGCCTACAACATGACCCATCCCTGGGTGTACCCGGTGTACGGCTGGTGGGCGGCCATCGGCGAGGAAATCCAGATCCGCTTTTTCGGCATCGGGATCATGCGCCTCTGGCTGATCGGGCTGGCGGCGTTCCTGCTCCGGAAGGCGCCGTCCGCCCGCACCGCCGCCGCCCTCACCTGGCTGGCGATGATTCCGCCCAATCTGGTGTGGGCATTCGGCCATGTGGGCTATTCAATCTATCCCGTGTACTCCCGGCTGATCGAGCTCGTCCTGCTCGGCTTTCTGATCGGCTGGTTCATGATCCGCTTCGGGCTCATGACGGTCATCTTCGCCCATGCGGCGCTCGACGCCGTCCTGATCGGCACGCAGTTGCTCACGGACGGGATGCCCGGCGACGCATGGGCGGCGGTCGCCTTCATGGCGTCGCCGGCGCTGGTCGGCTGGGCGATCCTCCGGCTGCACCGGCTGCTTCGGAAGCCCGGAACCGCAGCCGCCTGAGCCGCGCGGAGATCGCCGCGGCAACAGCGCAAAGCGCCGCCCTTCGCGGGCGGCGCTTTCCTTTACGCGCTGGGCGGCCGGCGGGCCTAGGACCGCGCCGGGTCCGGCTGCCGGTCACGCCCCGCTCCTTCTTCTTCGTTCAATGCCTGCAGGATGCGGCGGGCCAGCTTCTCGCCGATGGACAACGCCTTGAAATCCTCCACCGAAGCTTCCCGGATTGCCTTGAGCGAGCCGAAATGGCCAAGCAGCTTTTTCCGCGTCTTTTCCCCGACGCCCGGGATGTCGTCCAGCCGGGAAGCCACCATGGAGCGGGCGCGCTTTTGCCGGTGGAACTCGACGGCGAACCGGTGCACTTCCTCCTGGATGCGCTGCAGCAGGTAAAATTCCCGGCTGTCGCGCGGCATCGGCACCGGCGCGGGGGGATCCCCCGCCAGCAGTTCCGCCGTCCGGTGCCGGTCGTCCTTCGCCAGGCCGCAGACGGGGATGTCCAGCCCGAGCTCGTTTTCCAGCACGTCCCGCGCGGCGGCGATCTGCCCCCGGCCGCCGTCGACGACGATGAGGTCGGGGAGCGGGCCGTTTTCCTTCAGCACCCGCTCGTAGCGGCGCCGGATGACTTCCCGCATGGACTCGTAGTCGTCCGGGCCTTCCACCGTGCGCAGGTTGTACTTGCGGTATTCCTTTTTGTCGGGCTTGCCGTCGGTGAACACCACCATCGCCGCCACCGGATGGACGCCCTGGATGTTGGAATTGTCGAACGCCTCGATCCGGTGCGCGGACGGAATGCCCAGCCGGCGGGCCAGATCCTCCGCCGCCTCCACGGAACGCTCGCGGTCCCGCTCGAGCAGGCGGAATTTTTCCTCCAGGGCCACCTTCGCGTTGCCGCAGGCCATGGCCACCAGCTGCCGTTTCGACCCCCGCTTGGGGACGATTGCTTTCACGCCCAGCCACTCCCGGAGCTGGCCGGCGATGTCGACGGTTTCGGCCGCGGCCCCCTGCGGCGCCGATGCGTCGTCAGCGTCCGCCGCGGGTCCGGCTTGGCTTGCCGCGCCATCCTCCCGTCCGGCCGCATCCCGCGCCGCTTCCGCTGCCGGTTCCTCCGGCGGCCCGGGCAGCAGCACCTCCCGGGGCATGGCCGGATTGTCGCTGTAATATTGGGTCACAAAGGAGATGAAGTCGTCGTACGGATCGCCGTAGTGAGGGAACTGCGACATGTGGCGCTGGATGATTTTCCCCTGGCGCATGTACAGGATCTGCACGCACATCCAGCCCTTGTCCGCCGCATAGCCGAAAACGTCCCGATCCTGCGCGTCGGTCAGCGTGATGGATTGCTTTTCCATCACCTTCTCGATGGCGATGATCTGGTCGCGGTACTCCCTGGCCCGTTCGAACGCCAGTTCGGCCGCCGCCTCTTCCATTTTCCGCTTGAGCTCCTTCTTGATCTCGCCGTAACCGCCCTTGAGAAAACGGGTGATCTCCGCGATCATCGGCTCGTACGCCGCGGGATCCACGGGAAATTCGCACGGCGCCAGGCACTGCCCGAGATGGTAGTACAGGCACACCTTGTCCGGGATCGTGCGGCATTTGCGCAGCGGATACAGGCGGTCGAGCAGCTTCCGGGTTTGCTGCGCGGCGAAGGCGTTCGGATAGGGTCCGAAATATTTCCCCTTGTCCTTGACCACGCGCCGGGTCACCTCGAGGCGGGGGTGCTCGTCGCCGGTGATCTTCAGATAGGGAAACGACTTGTCGTCCCGCAGCAGCACGTTGTAGCGGGGGTGGTGCTCCTTGATCAGGTTGCACTCGAGGATGAGCGCTTCCATCTCATTGGCCGTGACCACGTATTCAAAATCGCGGATTTCCGAGACCATCCGCTGCGTCTTGCCGTCGTGCCCGCCGGTGAAATAGGAGCGGACGCGGTTGCGCAGCACCTTGGCCTTGCCGACGTAGATGATCTCGCCGGCCGCGTTTTTCATGAGGTAGCATCCGGGCCGTTCCGGGACCAGCGCCAGCTTGTTCCGGATGTTTTCCATGTATCCGTCGCGGGATGCGTCGCGTGTACCGGTCGTGGCCATGGCGGCCCGCCTCCCCTCGCCGAAGTTTCAGGTTTCAGGATCTGCTTTTCCGTGCATCAACGTTATTGTACACGATACCACAGTCCCCCGCACGCCCCGGACCGGCGCCGTCCGCAAAGTTCCGAATTCCGCCACATCCTGCGCCTTTACAACGGAAAGCGTGGTTGGGTATACTAGGGGTATCGATCGGAGCAGGAGGATTGCCATGGAAAACGCGCGCGATCCACGGCTGCATGTCAACGAAGAACCGCGCAACGACTTCGCCGATGTGGCGACCGGTTTCGCGGCCATGTTCACCTTTATGGTCGTGGTGTTTTTTGGCGCCGTGATCATCAAAGCCCTGATTTCCTGAGCGTTCCGGCGGCCGCACGGCCGTGAACAAGGAAGCGCGGACGCAAAACAAGCCCTTGGACCTTGCGCCCGGCGGCGCAGGGTCCAAGGGCTTTTGTCGTTGCCGGGGTTTGTCAGGGGCGACCGGATTCCGGCGCGTCGGAAGGAGACGCCCGGGAAGCCGACCCCGCCGTCTGCCGCCTTTCCGCGGCGGCATCGTAACGGAAGCGTTCCGTCCGGTCGATCTGCACGATCCGCCCGTCGTGCACAACGATCTGCACGGTTCCGTAGCGGAGGCTCTCCACCGCCTCCCGGATGCGCGCCCACCACTCTTCGCCCCGTTCCAACGGATTCGACATGCTCTCCCTCCTGTTCCTCGCACCTTTTGCTTTTGTTTTTTCCTGGCACCTTTCTGTTCACTGTTCCTTGCGCCCTTCAGCTCCCGGTGTGCATCCTCGATTCGATCCAGGCCTTCACGATCAGCGTGACGATGGCCAGCAGCATGAGCAGGGAAGCCACCGCAAAGGCGGCCGTGAACTGGTACTCGTTGTACAGGATCTCGATGTGCAGCGGCAGCGTGTTCGTCTCGCCCCGGATATGGCCGGAGACGACGGAGACCGCGCCGAATTCCCCAATGGCCCTGGCATTGCACAGCACGATGCCGTGCAGGAGCCCCCATTTGATGTTGGGCAGCGTCACTTTCCAGAACGTCCGCAGGCCGCGGGCCCCCAGCGTGGTGGCCGCCTCTTCGTCCAGCACGCCCTGGCTTTCCATCAGCGGAATGAGTTCCCGCGCCACGAAGGGAAACGTCACGAAGATCGTCGCCAGCACGATGCCCGGCATGGCGAACACGATCTTGATGTTATGCTCCTGCAGCCACGGGCCGAGGAACCCCTGCGCGCCAAAGAGCAGGATGAAGATCAGACCCGAGATGACCGGCGACACGGAAAAAGGCAGGTCAATCAGGGTGATGAGGGCGTTCTTGCCGCGAAACCGGAACTTGGTGATCGCCCACGCCGCACAGACCCCGAAAATGGTGTTAAGGGGCACGGCGATCAGCGCGGTGGTGAGCGTCAGGCGCAGCGCGGCCAGGGCGTCCGGATCGCGCAGCGCGGCCGCGTAGGCTTCCCACCCCTTGCGGAACGCCTCGTAGATGACCGTGATCATGGGGAGCACGACGACGAGGAAGACAAACGCCAGGGCCGCCGTGATGAGCAGCCATTTGATGACCGCCGGTTCCGTCAGATGGCGGGGCCGGGCGCTTTCGTGCGTTTTCGCCGCCGGGACCGCCCCGGCGTGATGGGCAACGGATGGATTCATGCGTTCATTCACCCCGCCTCAGGCAACCTGCCGGATGCTGCGGCTGGCGAACCGCTGCAGGGTATTGATCGCCAGCAGCAGCAGGAAGGAAATGAGGAGCAGCACGACGGCCACGACGGCGGCCTGGTCGTACTGGAACTGTTCCAGTTTGGTCACGATGAGCAGCGGCGCAATTTCCGTCTTCATCGGCATGTTGCCGGCGATGAACACCACCGAACCGTACTCGCCGATCCCGCGGGCGAAGGCCAGCGCAAACCCCGTCAGCAGCGGAGGGATCAGCTCCGGCAGAATCACCCTGCGGAAAATGCGCCAGCGACGCGCGCCCAGCATCACCGCCGCCTCCTCCGTCTCCCGCTCCAGGTCCGCCAGCACGGGCTGGACGGTGCGGACGACGAAGGGCAGGCCGACGAACATGAGGGCAATGGTGATGCCCAGGGGCGTGTAGGCCACCTTGATGCCCAGCGGCGCCAGAAGGGAGCCCAGCCAGCCGGTGGGAGCGTACAGGGTCGTCAGGGCGATGCCCGCCACGGCGGTGGGCAGCGCGAAGGGCAGGTCGATCAGGCCGTCGATGATCCGCTTGCCGGGGAAACGGTACCGCACCAGCACCCACGCCACCAGCAGCCCGAACACCATGTTGACCGCCGCCGCCGCGAGGGACGTCAGCAGGCTGACGCGGTAGGAAGCCAGCACGCGCGGGGCGGAGACGATCTCCCACCATTCCCGCGGAGAGAGTTCTGCCGATTTGATCAGCAAACCGGCGAGCGGAATGAGAACGATCAGGCTGAGGTACAGCATCGCGTACCCCAGCGTCAGGCGAAATCCGGGCAGCGTCCTTTTCGTTTTCTTCCGCTTCATCCAGCCCATGCGCGCAATCCTTCCCCCGTCGTGACATGTGAACCCGGGTGTCAGGCCCCGGGTACGTAGATTTGGTCAAACAGTCCGCCGTCGTTGAAGTGCTTTTCCTGGGCAGCCTTCCAGCCGCCGAAATGTTCGTCGATGGTCAGCAGGTTGAGCTCCTTGAAGGTGTCCCTGTAACGTTCCGCAACTTCGGGCAGACGCGGGCGGTAGAAGTTCTTCGCCGCGATCTCCTGTCCCTCGGGCGTGTAAAGGTACCGCAAATACGCCTCCGCCACTTCGCGGGTGCCCTTCCGGTCAACCACCTTGTCGACCACGGCCACCGGCGGCTCGGCCAGGATGCTGAGGGAAGGCGTGACGATTTCGAACTTGTCCCCGTATTCCTTCAGCGCCAGGTACGCCTCGTTTTCCCAGGCCAACAGGACGTCGCCGATTTCGCGTTCGACGAAGGTGGTGGTCGAACCGCGCGCCCCCGAATCCAGCACCGGCACATTCTTGAACAGCTTTTTGATGAATTCCACAACTTGCGTTTCGTCGCCGCCGTACAACCGTTCCGCGAATCCCCAGGCCGCCAGGTAGTTCCAGCGCGCGCCGCCGGACGTCTTCGGATTCGGCGTGATCACCTGGATGCCGTCCTTCACCAGGTCGTCCCAGTCCTTGATCCCCTTCGGATTGCCTTTCCGGACCAGGAAAACGATGGTGGAAGTGTACGGGGAGCTGTTTTGCTCGAACTGCTGCTGCCAGTCGGCCCGGAGCAGCCCGTATTCCGCGATGGCGTCGATGTCATAGGCCAAGGCAAGCGTCACAACGTCGGCCTCCAGGCCGTCGATGACGGAGCGGCTTTGCTTGCCGGATCCGCCGTGGGATTGCTTGATCGTCACGTCCTGGCCCGTCCCGGCTTTCCAGTGGGCGGCAAACGCCTTGTTGAACTCCTCGTACAGTTCCCGCGTCGGGTCGTACGACACGTTGAGCAATTCCACGGCTTTTTTCGCGCCCGTCTGTGATGAACCGCCGGCCGAAGGATCCGCGGAAGCCCCCGATTGGGGCCGGTTCCCGCAGGCGGCCAGCACCGCGCTGAGGAGGACGACCGAAAGCACCGCAGGAATCCATGTACGGGTTTTTTTCATTTCTTGAACACCTCTCGAACCAGGAATGGAATCGAACCAGGCGGATTTGCCTTTGCTCCGGTGGTCCGGTCGTCAAAGTTTTATTATTCCTACCTGTTTAGTTGGTATTTTCATCTTACCCAACCGCCTATCCCGGTGTCAAGCAAAAAAAATCCGCCAGAGCCCATCATATGCCCTGGCGAATGGATCGGTCATTTGTCCGGCCCCGCCGCCTCCCGCTGGTTCCGGCCGCGCACGTGGACCACGTCCACGTAAGGCCGGATGCGGTCCATCAGGCGCCGCCCCTTGTGCAGTTCCTCGCCTTCCTTGTGGGTGAAGCTGAAATGCCGTTCCAGCGCTTCAAGGTCGTGGTTGGAGGTGTAAAACGTCGGCTTGCGGTTCATGCGGGCGTTCAGGATGGCGCCCAGCACATGGTCCCGCACCCAGGGCGTCAGGTTTTCGGCGCCGATGTCGTCGAACACCAGGATGTCGGTTTCCTTCATCAACTCCACGGTTTCCTTCAGCTTCTGCGGCTCCAGCATCAGGGCCTTGGCGTCCTCGACGAATTCCGGCATGTAAACGATGACGCCCGAAAAGCCGTGCTTGCTCAGCTCGCGAAGCAGATAGACGGCCAGGTGGGTTTTCCCCGTGCCGAAACCGCCCATCAGGTACAGACCTCGTTTCTGCAGCCCGTCCTTCATCGTCCTGTCGATGTAGGCGAGCACCTGGTGCACGGCCGGCAGGCGGTTTTTGTCCCGCTCGGTCATCTCCTTGAGGTCGAATTCGCCGAACTGCTCCAGGTTGGCATAAAAACTGGCAATCCTGCTGCGGATTTGCCGCTGGCGTTCATGGGCGAGCCATTTGGTGCACGGGGTTTTGAGGTCGAACAGCTGCCATCCGTCGCCCGTCTTCTCGCAGACGATCCGGGTGTAATGACCCTGAAGATCGTTGGGGCAATCCGTGAGTCCGGGACATTCCCGGCAGTTTCGGGTTTCCCGTATGTACTGGTAAAGCCGGTTGAGGTGGCCGCGCAGCGTTTCGTCGTTCAGGCCGGGATGGCGCCGACGAAGCTCGTCCACCAGCGGATCGGCCAGCACCCGTTCCGCGAGCTTTCCGGCATCCGCAGCCGGCCGCTGTCCGGCCCACTGGCGAAGCAGTTCCCCCATGGATTGCACGCCGTTTCCCTCCCCCCGACGCTCAGGCTTGCTCGCCTGCGCGATCCGTAAATTTGCGCACCAGTTCGTACAGATTCTCCAGCTCTTCGGGCGTCATTTCCCGCTCCGGCCCGTCATCCTCCACCACCGGCATTTCGGGCTTGCGGCTCGCGGATCTCCCCCGGCCGCTTCCCGCACGCTTGCCTTCGGCGCCGGCCCGCCCCCCGCGGACCGCCCCGTCGCCCGCCCTTCGCTCCAGCGCCTCGCGCAGCTTCTCTTGCCCGCGGACGTAGGCGACCGCTTCTTCGTAGGTGGCGATCCCCTTGGCCAGCATGTTGGCGGCGATGGCGTCGATGAACGGCTCGGACAGCCGCTGCGTTTCGTCCATGCACATCACGTAGTGAATGAGCACGTTGATGACCGGTTCCGGCAGCCGGTAAGCCGCGTCGATCTTCTCGAACACGCGCAAAAACGGGTCCGGCACCGCCCCCGGAAAAAACAGCTTGAGCACCCGCGTCCACGGCTTGTGGCGCAGCAGGTCGTTGTACGCCCGCACCGAAATGGCGGAAGGAAACCGTCTCGGCACCTCGAGGCCCGGCTCCGCGTCCGCCGCATCGGCGCCCGCCCCTTCCGCGGACGCGCCGCCGTCCGCTTCCCCCGCGGCTCCCGGCAAACCTGCCCCCTCCGCCGCTTCTTCTTCGGCCGCACCCAGGCGGGCGAACCGGATGGCGCGCTCCTTTTCCCGCTTGCGGTCCTGCCGGTACAGCTCCCGGGCGCGGCGGTCCAGCAGGTCCCAGTCCGGCTGCCCGTCCTCCCGGAAGGCGCCGTCCTCGTCCAGCAGGCGACTGATTTCCGGCGCGTGCAGCTCGTATTTGTAGGCGATGTAATTGATCCTCGCCATCGCTTCCGGCATGTGCCGCAGCCGCTCCACCCATTTGCGGTTCGCCGATCCGCGCGGAAAGCGGAACAGGATGTCCGCGTGCCGGATCCGCTCCGGAACCTCCGGACCCTCGTCCGGCGGGGCGGACGCCTCCGCGAAGGAATCGGCACCGTCCGGCCCCGGGCGTTCCCCCGCGCTTTTGCCGATTTGGAACATCTCGGCGGGCGAGACAGACACATCCTCCCGGCTCAGGAACCGGTCCAGGACGGCGGGCGGATCCGGTTCCAGCGACCGGTGCAGCTCCAGGTGCGCGTATTTGCCGATGCGGTCGCGAAGCAGCAGCGTCAGATAGGGATGGGCAAAAAAGCGGTGGGGCGGAAGCGGAGGCTTGAGCTCGTATTCGTACAGCGTCTCTTCCGATACCGGATCGTAGCGGCGGTAAACCTTAAGCAGCCCTACGGCCTCCAGCCGGGACGACTGCTCGATCAGCCGCCGCCGGCTGTCCGGGCTCATGTCCAGCCCGAGGCCGAGAAACAGCCCGCGCTGCTGGTCCGGCGGCGCATAGCCAATCTCGTCCTCGCCAAGCCGGTGGTACAGCAAAAGATAAAAAGAAACGGCCAGCGACCCGACGAGCGGCTGATACAGCTGGACGAGCACTTTGCGGTCCAGCGCGCTCAGGGCGAAGTCGCGGTATGCAATGAACCGGTGGTTTTCCGTAAATTCCAATACGTTCGACACGCGCATGGCGGCATTCGACACTCTTTTCCGTAGGCTCGTCCTCTCCATTGTAACACAAAAAACGCCCCCTGCGGGCGCAAGACCGGAACCGGGCCAAAACGAAAACCCGGGGCCGCGCCCCGGGTTTGGCCGCATGCGCCGGGCGGCATCGGAAATTCCCGATTACCGCTGGCTCGCCTTCAGCGCTTCGTCCAGATCGTAAAGGATGTCCTCGATGGCCTCGGTCCCGACGGACAGCCGGACGAGTCCCGGCGTGACGCCGGTGAGCAGCTGTTCTTCCGGCGACAGCTGCTGGTGCGTCGTGCTGGCCGGGTGGATGATGAGCGATTTGCTGTCGCCGACGTTGGCCAGATGCGAGAACAGGCGCACCGAGTTGATCAGCTTCTTGCCGGCTTCCACGCCGCCCTTCACCTCGAAGGTGAGGATCGCGCCCTGCCCTTTCGGCATGTACTTTTTCGCCAGCTCGTAGGAAGGATGGGAAGGCAGGCCGGGGTAGTTTACCCACTCCACGGCGGGATGCCCTTCCAGGAACCGGGCCGTCTTCAGGGCGTTCTCGCTGTGGCGCTCCATGCGCAGGTGCAGCGTCTCCAGCCCCTGCAGGAAGAGGAACGCGTTGAACGGCGACAGCGAAGCGCCGATGTCGCGCAGAAGCTGCACGCGCGCCTTGATGATGTAGGCGAGGTTCCCGAACGTTTGCACGTAGCGCAGCCCGTGATAGCTCGGGTCGGGTTCGGTCAGGCCCGGGAACTTTCCGCTCGCCGCCCAGTCGAACTTGCCCGAATCGATGATGACGCCGCCGATGGAGGTGCCATGGCCGCCGATGAATTTGGTCGCGGAGTGCACCACGATGTCCGCGCCATGGTCGATGGGACGGAGCAGATAGGGCGTCGGGAACGTGTTGTCCACGATGAGCGGAATGCCGTTTTCATGGGCAATGGCGGCAATCCTTTCGATGTCCGGCACGTCGCCCTTCGGGTTGCCGATCGTTTCCAGGTACAGCGCTTTGGTCTTCGCGGTGATGGCCCGCCGGAAATTTTCCGGATCGGCGGGGTCCACGAAATGGACCTTGATGCCCAGCTTCGGGAAGGTGTGGGCAAACAGGTTGTAGGTGCCGCCGTAGAGGCTCGTCGCCGATACGATCTCGTCGCCCGCCCCGGCGATGTTCCAGATCGCGTAGCTGATGGCGGCTTGTCCGGACGACGTCGCCAGCGCGCCCACGCCTCCTTCGAGGGCGGCGATGCGCTTTTCGAACACGTCCGTCGTCGGGTTCATGATCCGGGTGTAGATGTTGCCGAATTCCTTGAGCGCGAACAGGTTCGCGGCGTGATCCGTGTCCCGGAAACCGTAGGACGTCGTCTGGTAGATGGGCACCGCGCGCGACAGCGTCGCGGGATCCAGTTCCTGGCCTCCGTGGACGGCCAGCGTTTCCAGCCTGAAGTTTCTTTCATCCGCCATGATTCTCGCCTCCGCCATGGTTTAAATATGGCCCCAGATGGTTTCAATCCTTAGTTATCTGATCGGATTTTACGGGGTTAAAAATCATATTACTCCGGTTGTTCCCGGACGTCAATGCATTTTTTTGGCCTGCAGACGGAACACCCAAAGCCGGCTGCCGGCGTAACCCGCCGCAAGCGACGCGGCGATGGAAACCGCTTTCGCCCAAAGCGGCGGCCATCCCGCACCTTCCGCCAGGAGCAGCAGAACCGCCGTGGCGGCGGCAAAGGCGGCCGCCTGGATCGCCCCGAACCGCAGCCATTCGCCCGGATGCGGGCGGCGGGTCACCTGAAACGTCCAACGGCGGTTCCATATATAGCTGTTCACCATGCCCGCGCCATAAGAGACGACCTGCGCCCAGAGGGCGGGAACGCCCGCCGCCAGCGCCAGCAGGGCAAAAACGGCGAAATCCACGCCGGTGTTCAGCACGCCCACCAGGGCGAATTTCGTCATTCTCCTCCACTCGGGACCCGGAAACATCCGCCGTATCCGCCTCCCGCCGTGTCCAGGCATGCCGGTCAGAACATCCGGTAGCCCCGGCGCCGAAGCTCGCGGATCGCCCAGCCGCTCCCCGCCGCGCCGACGGCCCCCCCGATCAGCGGGAAAAACCAGACGAGGAAAAAGGCCGAGAGATTCTGCCCCGGCGACAGATCCGGTTTCCAGGCATACCAGATGCCGAGCGGAATGACCAGCACCACGTACAGCACGGCCGGCAGCCATGTGGTTTTCACCAGCATGTTCAGAATGAAGCCGATGCCGAAAAACAGCACGAATATCAGTAACGTTCCCACAATTTCCTGCAGGATGCTTATGAATACGCTTGTCATGGCCTTGTCTGCGATCCCCCTGCGCCCGGCCGGCTCGCCCGGCGGCGCGTATGTTTGCGTTATGTTCCAGTTTACCGAATGCCGGATGGGCACGTCAAACCCGCCGGGCCGGCCTTCACGCCCGCCAGGGCGGCCGGGCGGCGGCAACGCCCGGATTCCTCGGGCCCTGCGGATGCGCGTCCGGAAGATCCGGAATCGTCCAGTCGATTTCCTCCATGCCGACGCTGCGCAGGAACGCGTTGGTCCGGGAAAACGGCCGGCTGCCGAAAAATCCCCGGCTCGCTGACAGCGGACTGGGATGCGGCGAGCAGATCACATGGTGGCGCGACGTGTCGATGAGCGGCAGTTTCGCCTGGGCGTGGCTGCCCCACAGAATGAACACCATCGGCTGCTCCCTGGCGCTCAGCACCTCGATGACCCGGTCGGTAAACGTTTCCCACCCGATGCCGCGGTGGGAATTGGCGACGCCCGCCCGCACCGTCAGTACCGTGTTGAGGAGCAGCACGCCCTCCTCCGCCCACTTGACCAGGCAGCCGTGGTTGGGAATCGGGCAGCCCAGATCGTCGCGCAATTCACGGAAAATGTTCTGCAGCGAAGGAGGCTGCGGGACGCCCGGTTTGACCGAAAAGCTGAGCCCGTGCGCCTGCCCCGGCCCGTGATAGGGGTCCTGCCCGAGGATCACCGCCTTCACCTTGCTGTAAGGCGTCAGGTGCAGCGCATTGTAGATATCGTACATGTCCGGGTAGATCGTTTCCTTGCGGTACGCTTCCTTCAGGTACTCGCGGAGACGAAGATAATAGGGCTTGGAAAATTCCGGCTCCAGAAGCGGTGCCCAGTCGTTGCGCAAAATGGCCACCTTCGCGTCCTCCTCTCCCGATGACCTTTGCGTCTGCAATGCCCATTCCGGCACACATTTCCATCCGACAACATTCTAGTGGAATTTCACCCGTTCGTCACGCCAAAAAGAAGGTTCGTCTGAGTCAAGCTAGTGTGGGCACCTTTTTTGGATTCTGGATGCGAACTTGAAAAGAACCTTTCCCTTGTAAGCGCTTTTGGTGTTCTTCCTTATGGGATTGGCGTTTCATTTTTCTG
>Ga0068685_100442_pt1 | contig 16827 bp, 13 predicted proteins | sample CeladaPassaB1F04_FD_62208 | JGI IMG/M metagenome (GOLD analysis project Ga0068685, IMG submission 62208) | Cellulose-adapted microbial communities from the Joint BioEnergy Institute, USA - Passage B1F04 | ecosystem: Engineered > Bioreactor > Continuous culture > Unclassified | place: USA, Joint... | reverse complement strand
CGCAACTCCACCCCCATGTGAAACAACGAGCCGCAAGCGTTCCGCAACTCCACCCCCATGTGAAACAACGAGCCGCAAGCGTTCCGCAACTCCACCCCCATGTGAAACAACGAGCCGCAAGCGTTCCGCAACTCCACCCCCATGTGAAACAACGAGTCGCAAGCGATGCGCGACTCCACCCTCATGCGAAACAACGAGCCGCAAGCGTTCCGCAACTCCACCCCCATGTGAAACAACGAGCCGCAAGCGATGCGCAACTCCGCCCCCATGCAAAACAACGAGCCGCAAGCGATGCGCTACTCCGCCCCCATGTGAAACAGCGAGCCGCAAACGATGCGCAACTCCACCCCCATGCAAAACAGCGAGCCGCAAGCGATGCGCAACTCCACCCCCATGTGAAACAGCGAGCCGCAAGCGATACGCAACTCCGCCCCCATGCAAAACAACGAGCCGCAAACGATGCGCTACTCCGCCCCCATGCAAAACAGCGAGCCGCAAACGATGCGCTACTCCGCCCCCATGCAAAACAGCGAGCCGCAAGCGATGCGCAACTCCACCCCCACGTGAAACAACGAGCCGCAAGCGATACGCAACGCCGCCCCCATGTGAAACAGCGAACCATAAACGATTCGCCACTCCGCCTCCAAATGAAACAGCGGAGCCGCAACCTGTATGCGACTCCGCCGCCATATGCCTTAACAGATAAGCGTTGTCCCGTCATGCCCCCGCCTCCGTGTACCGCGTCCAGCGCGGCGCGCCGGGTTCGGGGCAGGCTCGGTCCTTCAGCTTCGCGACGATCGGGACGATGCAGCCGCAGACCGCGCAGGTATGGCCGCCGATCAGCTTCGGACAGGACCGGCACTGCCCCAACCGCGCCTCGTAGACTTCGTCCGGGACGCACAGCCCGCTCTCGGGCGCGAACATCGGCGCGGCGAGCATCGCCCGGATGCGCTCCTCCGACACGTGCGCGTCCGACCGGCAGTTCCTGCATGGACGTTCCGCAGTCGTCATTCCTTGCTCACCCCGCGATCTGTTCGGGCGCCGTCAACGCGATTCATCTTCATCCGACGCCGCCCCCAGCGATCCCGAGCAACTCCGAACGAGTTCCATCATTCGAAGGTCATCCGAAGTTCACGGTACATCGCCCGCAGTTCATCCAATGATCATGCTTCCCGCGCTCATCCAACGGTCAGTTCCAGCATCGTCACCGACATCGGCGGCAGCGTCACATCCAGCCGCCCGCCTTCGATCGTGAAGCCGTTGAACGCCGCCGGCTTTACCCGCTCGGGCTCGTCAAACGTGTTGTGCCCGTCGATCCGGTCCGACGTCAGCGTCGTGCCCGTCGCGCTCACGGCGCCGCCGCCCAGTCCGCGCAGCTCCACATCCACCTTGGCGCTGCCCTCGAAATCCAGATTGCACAGGCTGATATGAATCTTGCCGTCCGCCGCGCGGGACGCCGAAACCGACACCTTCGGCAGCTCGCCTTCCGGCCCGGTGCGCTCCACCGACTCCCACGAATCGAGCAGTTCCGCGTCTTGGTGCACCTTGAACATATCGAACACATGATACGTCGGCGTCAGCAGCATCCGCTCGCCCTCCGTCAGGATGACGGATTGGAGCACGTTGACGAGCTGGGCGATGTTCGCCATCCGCACCCGGTCGCAATGCCGGTGGAAAATGTGCAGCGTCGCGCCCGCAACCAGCGCGTCGCGGATCGAGTTCTGCTGATAAAGGAAGCCCGGATTCGTGCCCGGCTCGACATCGTACCAGGTGCCCCACTCGTCCACGATGAGATCGATCCGCTTCTCCGGATCGTACACGTCCATGATGGCGGAGTGCTTCGTCACAAGCTCGTCCATGAACAGCGCCTTCTTCAGCGTGATCCACCATTCGTCGGTCGTGAAGCCGGTCGCGGGGCCCTTCTTCTCCCAGGGACCCGGCACGGTATAATAATGAAGCGACAGCCCGTGCATGAACGGCGCGGCCTGCTTCATCAACACTTCCGTCCAATGGTAGTCGGCCGTGTTCGCGCCGCACGCGATCTTGTGCAGCTTGTTGTCGCCGTAGTTGCGCAGGTACGTCTGGAACTGGCGGTACAGGTCCGCGTAATATTCCGGCCGCATGTTGCCGCCGCAGCCCCAGTTCTCGTTGCCGACGCCCCAGTACTTGATGCGCCACGGCTTCTCGCGGCCGTTCTCCCTGCGCCAGTTCGCCATCGGCGACTCGCCGTCGAACGTGATGTATTCGACCCACTCGGACATCTCCTGCACAGTGCCGCTGCCCACGTTGCCGCTGATGTACGGCTCGCAGCCGAGCAGCTCGCACAGCATCAGGAACTCATGGGTGCCGAAATGGTTGTTCTCGATGACGCCGCCCCAGTGCGTGTTCACCATCCGCTTGCGCTTCTCCCGCGGCCCCACGCCGTCCTTCCAGTGGTACTCGTCCGCGAAGCAGCCGCCCGGCCACCGGAGCACCGGAATGCGGATCCGCTTCAGCGCCTCAAGCACATCGTTCCGGATTCCGTTCGTGTTCGGAATCGGCGAATCTTCCCCGACCCACAGCCCCTCGTAGATGCACCGCCCGAGATGTTCCGAGAAGTGACCATAGATGTTGCGGTTGATCGTGCCCTTCACCCGATCGGCATTGACGACAACCCGGCTTGCCAACGTTCATCGCTCCTTCTTCTGCTGAATTATCATCTTCCGAGAAAAAAGAATCCCGCAAATGCGAAACGCCGCGGTTCTTGTCTATACTCGATATTGTAAAGGTTTGATCGTCCGGACAAAATGATCTATTCTAATCAATAACTGATCTTTCGTCCATAAAAGGGGTTGCACGCGATGATCCGGATGAACCGCTGCGGCTTCAACGTCATTCATCCGAAGGGCATCACGATCGACCGGCCAAACGGCTCGGGCGACTATCTGTTCCTGTTCTTCCGCAGCCGCATGCACGTTGAAGCGGGAGGAGATCGCTACCTGACGGACAAGAACACCTGCATCATTTACCGCAAGGGGAGCAGGCAGTACTATCGGGAGATCGAACAGCCGATGGTGCACGACTGGTTCCATTTTGACGGCGAGGAAGTGGAGGAGTTGTGCCGGAAGCTGAACGTGCCGTTCGATACGCCGATGAAGGTCCACGAGCCGGTGTACCTGTCGCGGAAGGTGAGCGAGATCCAGGAAGCGTTCGTCCAGAACGGGCTGTACCGGGACGAAATCATCGACGCGACCGTCCGTTGCCTCCTCATGAAAATCGCCGACGACCGCAACCGCATCGAACCGAACCGGCAGGTCGGCAAATATTACGACCTGCTCGTGCAGCTGCGCAACGAAATCTACACCGACCCGTCCGCCCCCTGGACCATCGGCGATCTGGCGGCCCGCGTCAACATGAGCCGGTCCTGGTTCCAGAAGCTGTACCGGGAGCTGTTCGGCATCTCCGTCATGAACGACATCATCCACAACCGGCTCGAATACGCGATGTACCGGCTGAAAAACACATCCGACAGCATCCGGGACATCGCCGCGCAGTGCGGATACGAGAACGACGTCCACTTCATGCGGCAGTTCAAAAAGTACATCGGCCTCACGCCGAGCGAGTTCCGCTCCGGAAGCGGAAGGACGGGCAAAATCGGCCGCCCGCGCAAAACCGAACGCCCGGCCAATGCCGGCCGCCCGGCAAAACCCGGCGACCGTAACGAAACGGAGACGTCTTATTTGTGACAAGACGGGGGGCTTCGGGATTCCAACGAAACTCAGACACGTTATTCGCACGAAAACCGAGCAAGAATCATGCAAAACAGGCAAATAGCAAAGCTCAGTTTCGTTAGAACCGCAATGGACGCCCATTTCGGCAAAATAGCGATGCTCAGTTTCGTTAGCGCCCTGCCGGAATCCGCCCGCGGAAACACGCGCAGTCCCGAGCATTCTGCCGGAGCCAGACTCCCGTCAAGACCGCATGCGGCCCGAAGTCCGCGACATTACGCAGAAGCCGCCGGGATCGCGCGCGGCCCGAAGCCCGCGGCATTGCGCCGGAGCCAGCCCCACGCCGGGACCGCTTGCGGCCCGAAGCCTCCACCGTCACCGACGGCCGCCACAAATTCGGCCGGCCCGCCCGGATCAACCGGAACGGACCGGCCGCTTGCCCGCCGCGAACCTACGCCTCCACGCCCGCCGTGCGCACGACGCGGCGGAACGCCTCCTTCGGCCGGTGCCGCTCGTCGAACAGCAGCGGCCAGTTGCGCCGCCCGCGCACCGGGAAGTAGCTCAGCCACGTGTAATCGTCCGCCGCGCCCCAGAACGTGACGCTCGCGATGACGTCCCGGTACTCGCGGTAGAGCGCGAACAACCGCTCATACAGCTCCGCCTGGCGCTCCACCATTTCCGCCGTCGGCTCCAGCAGGTCGGTGCGCCGGTCCTCCCAGGCGTAGACGGACATGTCGAGCTCCGTCACATGGATGACGAGGCCAAGCTCGGCATACTTCTCGATCGCTTCCCGCACTTCGTCGATGGACGGCGACGCCAGGTTGTAGTGCCCCTGCATGCCGATGCCGTGGATCGGCGCGCCCTGCTCCTTCAGCCACCGCACCAGGCGGATGATCTTGTCGCGCTTTGCCGGATTGCACTCGTTGTAGTCGTTGTAGAACAGCAGCGCGTCGGGATCGGCCTCGTGCGCGTATTCGAACGCGCGGACGATAAACTCCGGACCGGCGAGCTCGAGCCATTTCGACGGCCGCAGCCACTGCTCGCCCTCGTCGGCGACCGCCTCGTTCACGACGTCCCAGCAGTACGTCCGCCCTTTGTAGCGCCCGGCCACCGCGCGGATATGGTCGCGCATGCGCCGCAGCAGCGTCTCCTTGTCGGCCGGTCCGCCGCCGGGCGCCTCGAAGAACCAGTCCGGCGTCTGGTTGTGCCAGACGAGCGTGTGCCCGCGCAGCTTCTTGCCGTGCGCCGCGGCGAAATTGGCGATCTTGTCCGCCATCTCGAAGGTGAACACCCCTTCGGCAGGCTGCGTATGGATCGGCTTCATCTCGTTCTCCGCCGTGATGCTGCTGTAGTGCGCCTTGAGCAGCTCCGCCGCGCTGTCCACCGTCCGGACGTTCACCGCCGCGCCGATGTCGAAGTCCTCCTTGAAGACTTCCCACAGTCTGGGCTCGGTCATGATCGGATCACCTCTTGAAGGATGTCGAATATGTACTGCCGTCTTCCCGAAAAAAACCCCGCGTCCGCCTACCGGTAATCGCTTCCAAATGTAATGTCGCCGCCGTTCGCGAATCCGTCGACCGAACGCTTCTTCTCGTAGAACTTCACCGCCCGTGCCAGAATCCCCTCGCGGGTATAGAACGGATCGTCCGGCGAGAGCGGCAGACGGACCGTCTGCCCCGTCGCGCCCGCCTTGTAGACGGCGGTGATGAACTCGAGCGTCCGCCGGCCGTCTTCGCCGCCGATCAACGGCTTCGCGCCGGTCCGGATCGCGTTCAGCACGTCGGCGTACTGCCCCGTATGGCCTTCGTATTCCAGAGCGGGAATGGCATCGTACGCCTCCTGCAGCTTCCGCTCCAGCTCCGGATTCGGCTCCGGGAAGCCGTTCGGCTTCGCGACGGAAGCCTTCGGCCGCCATGGCGCCGAGAGGCGGGCGTCGCTGCACTGGAAGACGAGCTGCTGCTCCTCGCCGTGATGGACGACGGAGCTGGTGAGCTGGCCGAGCGTCCCGTCCGCGTAGCGGAAAATCGCGACGGACAGATCCTCCACCTCCGCGTTGTCATGCGCCGTGTTCGCGAGGAATGCCCGCACCTCCGAAGGCATGCCGGCCATCCAGAGCATCGCGTCGATATGGTGGACGGCGTGGTTGATCGTGCAGCCGCCGCCCTCCTTCTCCCATGTGCCGCGCCACCACAGATCGTAGTAGCTGTAGCCGCGCCACCAGTGGGAATCGACCTGCACGTGCAGCACTTTGCCCGCGAGCCCGGATTCCAGCATCCGCTTCAGCTTCATGAGCGGCGTGCGGAACCGGTTCTGGGCGATGACCGACAGCACCTTGCCGCTCTCCGCCGCGGCGGCCAGCATCCGGTCGCACTCTTCGAGCGAAGCCGCCATCGGCTTCTCGACGATCACGTGCCTTCCCGCGCGCAGCATCATGATCGCGAGCTCCGCGTGCGTGTAAGGCGGCGTGCAGATGGCGGCCAGATCGAACTCCAGATCGAGCAGCTTCTCCGCGCGATCGGTCACGACAGCCTGCTCCAGCCCGAATCGGGCCTTGAGCGCTTCGGCTTTCTCCGGCACGATGTCGCAGAGCGCGACAATCTGACATTGCCCGGGAAATGATTGCGCCGCTTCGACATGGGCCGGGGCGATCGCGCCGCAGCCGATCAGCGCGATGCGAACGGGTCGGTCGTTCGGCATATTCGCTCATCCTCCTCGTATCGGATTTATCCTAGTACATCTTGCGCCCGCGCTCGTCCGGAATGCCCGATTTCCGCCAGAAGTAGGCGTTGATGACGTCGCGCCATTCCTCCGCGTGCTCCGCCTGTTCCTCGAGCCGCCTCAACACCTGCCGGAACCGGCCGGGATCGATCCGGTCCTTCAGTTTCTTCCACCGCTCCACCAGCCCGCGGGCCTGTTCCGCGCCCTCAAAATGGGTGTCGTAGATGTGCTGGATAACCGTCTTGCCCGACTTCAGCCGGTGCGTGTACGGCACGTGATGGAAGAACAGCAGCAGTTCGTCCGGGCACAGTTCGAGCGATTCGTAGATGTCGCAGTGCGGCTTGTGGTACTGGGCCGTGAAGCCGGTGCCCGTCTTCACCGTCCGGTCGACGCCGACGCCATGGCAATCCGCGAAGTGATAGGTGCCCCACTTCGAATATTCGTACCCGTCGACGTTCGGCCCGTAGTGGTGTCCGGGATTGACCATCCAGCCGACGCCGAGCGGAGCCGTATAGTTCTCGTAAATGCGCCAGGAATCCAGCAGCATCCCCGCAATCGTCCGGACCGTCTCCGGATCGCCGCCGAACGTGAGCCGCACCCATTCATTGGTGACGCCCTCCGCGGTCAGCTCCGGATTCCACGCCAGCCGCCCGAATCCGTACAGGTTCGCCTGCGCCAGCAGATGGCCGGTCCAGTTCGGATCGTCGCCGATGTTCGAGACGCCGGCGATGCCGCCCGTCGCGCGTCCGAACGCGCTGCCGTCCACGATGCGCGCCACGGTCGTCCCTTCGCCGCGGGCGTGCGTGTCGAAATCGAGCACTTCCTTCCACTGCGGCACCAGGTAGCAGAGATGGCGCTGCTGCCCCGTATACTCCTGCGTGATCTGCAGCTCGAGCATCTGGTTCGTCCGCCTGAGCCCGCCGAACAGCGGCGACACCGGCTCGCGCACCTGGAAGTCCATCGGACCGTTCTTGATCTGCAGCAGCACGTTGTCGCGGAAGCGGCCGTCGAGCGGCACGAAGTGGTCGTACGCCGCCTTCGCCCGGTCCGTCTTGCGGTCGCGCCAGTCCTGCAGGCAGTTGTAGACGAAGCAGCGCCAGATGACGACGCCGCCGAACGGCTCCAGCGCCTCGGCCAGCATGTTCGCGCCGTCCGCGTGGTCCCGGCCGTAGGTGAACGGTCCGGGCCGGAATTCGGAATCGGCCTTCACGAGGAAGCCGCCGAAATCCGGAATGCGCCGGTAGATGTCCGCCGCCCGCTCGCGCCACCAGGCGCGCACCGCCGGATCGAGCGGATCCGCCGTCGTCAGGCCGCCGGCCTGGATCGGCGCGGCGAAGTTGATGCTGAGCATGATCCGGATGCCGTACTCGCGGAAGATGTCGGCCACCGCCGCCACATCGGGCAGCAGTTCGTCGGTGATCAGCTTCGTCTCGGTCTCGTGCACGTTGACGTTGTTGATCGTGAGCGCATTTATGCCGATCGAGGCGAGCAGGCGGGCGTAATCGCGGATGCGCTTTCTGTCCGATACGAACCGTCCGCCCCGATAGAAAATGGACCCCCCCGCGTAGCCCCGCTCGATGCTCCCGTCCATGTTGTCCCAATGATTGATCATCCGCAGCGGATTGCGCGGCCGGTCGGCGATGTCGAGACCCGCGAGGGACCGGGCGTCCAGGCCGCCGATCGCCGCAAGCCGCAAGAAATGGAACACGCCGTACAGCAGCCCGCGCGCCGTGCCGCCCGCGATCAGCACCGCCTCCGCGCCTTCCCGGCGGACGCCGCGGATGACGAACCCTTCGGCGTGCATGGCCCCGGCCTCTTCGCCGGACAGCAGCCCAAGCCCGGCGGCCCGCTCCGCCGTCATGACGAGCAGCGCCCGGTTCGCGCCGGAATCGTCCGCCGCGGACGCGTCCGCGCCGGGCGCATCCGTGAACGCGGGCTCCGCGCCGGTCAGCGCCGTCAGCGCCTGCGCGAGTTCGTCCCGGATGGTCCGGAACAGACCGGTGTCGCGCTCCGGCATCACGACCCGTCGGCACCAGCCGGCCAGCTCGCCGGCCTGCCGTTCCGGCAGCCGGTCGTACCGGAGCCAGGCTTCGTATCCGGTATCGGAAGTTGCGTTCGCAACGGACATGAATGAAATCCTCCTTATGTACGCCAGGTGATGACCCGTGATAGGATAGGTGCAGGAACCTTTGCTGCGATCCGTATTCCGCTCGTGGACGCGGCGTCAAGCCGAACGAAGGAGGCTGCGTGGCCCATGGCTGTATTCGAATACGATCATCTGGTGCCCGAAGTGGTGCTTTTTGTCGACCGGCGCTGTTATCCCGATTGGAAAATCATCCGCAAGCGGATCGACTTCCACGACCTGACCTTCGTCATCGGCGGGAAAGCCGATTACTACGTCAACGGAGTAAAGCACACCGCCGAAGCCGGCAATCTGATCTACATCCCGCCGGGATCGGTTCGAGAGGCGAACACCTACGCCGAATCGCCGATGCATTCCTACGCGTTCAACTTCCTGTGGCTCGCCCCGAACAACGAGACCCGGCTGCCGCTGGCGACCATCACGAAATTCCGGCTCGCGGGACCGCTGCTGGAGATGATCAAGACGTTCAACCAGATCTGGATGAGCAAGCAACCCGGATACAAGATGCAGGCGCGCGGTCAGTTCCTGCTGATCCTCCACCGGCTGCTCGTCACCGCGCTCCACCGGACGGATGATCTCGCTTCAGATCCGCGCGTCGAGCGGATGAAAGCCTATCTGGCCGAGAACTACGCCGAGGACATCGACATCGGCCGGCTGGCGGAGCTTGCGGGCCTGCATCCGGTCTATCTCGGCCGCCTGTTCAAGCAGCATACCGGCATCTCCTTCCGCGCGTTCCTGAACAAGATCCGCGTCAACAACGCCGAGGCGATGCTCGCCGCCGGGGGCTTCACCGTCAGCGAGGTGGCGGAACGATGCGGATTCAAGGATGTCGCCTATTTCAGCAACGTGTTCAAGGCGATCAAGGGGTATCCGCCGTCCGCCGTCGCGGCCAAGGGATGGTCGCCTGTAAAAATTTAAATTGCCAAATCGCAAAAAGAGAACGCCGAAGCGTTCCATTTCCCTTACCATTATAGAAATGAAGCCCTGTACACCGCCATAGAAGAACAATAGACATTTGTAATTTTACAATATATTTTTTTCGCCCGGGCTGCCGCCCGGGCGATTTGCGTCACACTTTCGATGCGAGCGCGCTGCGGTATTCCTTCGGCGTCATGTTCACGACCTTTTCGAATTGCGCGGCGAAATATTCGGGGTTGTTGAAGCCGACCTCGGCGGCGATCTCGTAGATGCGCATGTCGGTCTGGCGGAGCAGCCGCTTCGCCTCCTGGATGCGCAGGTCGAGCAGGAAATCGTTGAAGTAGACGCCGTACGTCTTCTTGAACAGTTGCCCCAGGTAAACCGGATTCATGTAATATTGCTGCGCGATGACCTTCAGATTAATGTTCTCGCGGAAATGGCGCTCGATGTACTGGCGGATTTTGTGGATCGAGCCCTTCGCCTTCTCCTTGCGGAGCTCCGCCATATATTCCGAAGCTTCGGCGACGAACGCGGCCGCCAGTTGCCGGAGTCCCTGCAGCGTCGTCGGCCTCTCCCGCCAGCCGGCGAGCGCCGTGCACCCGGCCAGCGCGTGCTCGTCGCCCTCCATCGTCCGCACCGTCCGGTTGACGACCCGGATCAGCCGGTCGATCGAGGCCGCGACCGCGTCCGGCGCGAAGCGGGACGACCGGAACATGTCGAACATTTCGTCGAGCGCCGCTTCCGCCCCATGCACGTCGAGCTCCTCCATCGCGTGGAGCAGCCGGTCGTACAGTTCGGGCGGCAGCTCCGTCCGGACGAGCGCCGCGCCGTCCGCGTCCTTCGCGGTCAGCACGGGCAGTCCGTCGAGCGCGTATTTGCACGCCATCGCATGCATCGCCGACCGGTACGAAAGCGGGATCTGCTCAGGCGTCGAAGCCGGTTCGCCCACGTACAGGCGCAGGATGCCGGCGTCCAGCCGGACGGACGCGCGCAGCGCCTCCGCCAGCTCCTCCCACGGTCGCAGACATTCGCCCGACAGCAGCAACAGCCCCGCGGTCCACTCGTCATGCTCGTACAGCAGCGGCTTGCGGCCGCCGGTCAGCGCGGTCGCCGCCCGGACCAGCTCCTCCTTCCAGTCGCCCGCGCCTTCCGCCTGCGCGCCCGGTTCCGCTCCGACATCGTTCACTTCCGCCACGATATAGCAGATCTCCCGTCCGGACGGCAACCCGAGGGCGGCGGCGGCGCCGGGAATGTACGGCCCGTCCAGCCGGCCCGTCAGCAGGCTCTCGAGCAGCGACAGATGCAGGGCCGGACGCCCCGCCTCGAGCAACCGTTCGTGCTTCAACGATTCGGCGACGCGTTTGAGCGTTTCCGACAGCTCGGCTTCGTCGATCGGCTTCAGGATGAAATCCTCCACGCCGAACCGGACCGCCTGCTGGGCGTATTTGAAATCGTTGTATCCGCTGATGATGATGAATCTCGGATTCGCGATGTTCTGCTCCTTGACCGTCCGGATCAGTTGCAATCCGTCCAGCACCGGCATGCGGATGTCGGTCACGACGACATCCGGCTGCTCCTCGCGGATCTTCTGGAGCGCTTCCTCGCCGTTCTCCGCCTCCGCCACAATCTCGAATCCGAGGCTGTTCCACGGGATGAGCCCGCGCAATCCCGTCCGCGCGAACACCTCGTCATCGACGAGCAACACTTTGTGCATGACCGAAACCCCTCTCGCATCAAAGCCTTCGTGTTGTCGTGCAGCCAAACGTTTCGCGCAAGCGCCGGCAACGGTTTGCAGCGCCCGTCTGTAATCGCTTACAACCGGCGAATTTCCCAAACAAAAGGGATATTATCAGTTTACAGGAACGGGCGGGAGGACGGAACTTTAAAAATTATAGTTTTGATAGCAAAAATTAAAGGGTCGATTTACACGGCGGAAAATTCAGTGTACATTTCTATAAACGGGTTGCCCGAGAAAAAATGCGCATATTCGAAGTTCAGGGGGCGGTAACATCATGCAAGGCGGCAAACCTGCGGCGATGAGAATGATCGCGGCGGCCGCGGCGGTCGTCATGCTGCTGGCGCTGCTGGCCGGCTGCGCGGCGGGCAAGGATGAAGGAACGAACGCGGGCGGACCGGCCGCCGGCACGGAAGCCCCGGCCGGCGAACAGGCGCGGGAAGACGGCGGCGCGGAGGATGCTCCGGACGGCGCGGGCGAGCAGGCCGCGGAATCCGGGCCCGCCGCGGAAGATCAACCGGCGGAACCGGCGGAGCCCGCGAAGCCGGCCGAGCCGGGCGTCCAGCATGACATTCCGTCGCTCGCCGAGACGTACGCCGACTATTTCCCGATCGGCGCGGCGATCACGCCGGAGCAGACGGAAGGCCTGATGTCCGAACTGCTCAAGAAACACGTGAACATGCTGGTGGCCGAGAACGTCATGAAGCCGTCCATCATACAGCCGACGGAAGGCCAGTTCCGCTTCGAGCAGGCGGACAAGATCGTCGAATTCGCCAAGGCGAACGGCATGGAACTGCGGTTCCACACGCTTGTCTGGCACCAGCAGGTACCCGCCTGGTTCTTCTATGACAAGGAAGGCAGGCGGATGGTGGACGAGACCGATCCGGCGAAGCGGGAGGAGAACAAGAAGCTGCTGCTCGAGCGGCTCGACAAGCATGTGCGCGTCATCGTGAACCGCTACAAGGACGACATCAAGTCGTGGGACGTCGTGAACGAAGTGATCGAGCCGGCGGACCCGGGCGGCATGCGCAACAGCGAATGGTATCAGATCGCGGGGATCGACTACATCGAGACGGCGTTCCGCGCTGCGCGCGAGGCGGGCGGTCCCGACATCAAGCTGTACATCAACGACTACAGCACGGAGGACCCGGCGAAGCGCGACCGGATGTACGAGCTGGTGAAGGAGTTGCTCGATCGCGGCGTGCCGATCGACGGCGTCGGCCACCAGACGCACGTCAACGTCGACTGGCCAAGAGCCGACTTGCTCATCGAATCGATGCGCAAGTTCGCCGAACTCGGCCTCGACAACATCGTCACCGAGATGGACATGAGCATCTACGCGTGGAATGACCGCCGCGACTATGGCAGCGACATTCCCGAATCCGTCATCAGGAAACAGGCCGACCGGTACCGCGAGTTTTTCGAAGCGTTCATGGAAAACAGGGACCTCGTGAGCGCCGTCGTCTTCTGGGGCATCGCGGACTCCCACACGTGGCTGCACGATTTCCCCGTGAAGGGCCGGACGGACGCGCCGCTCCTGTTCGACCGGAACCTGCAGGCCAAGCCGGCGTTCTGGTCCGTCGTCGAAGCGGCGAAGGATTGATTTCACCACTTGCGGGCGAACGCGAAGAAGCCGCCCACTCCCGAACGGGACGTGGGCGGCTTCGCGCTTGGGGCGCTTTGGGGCGGCGCCTTGCGCGCCACCCCGCAGATCCGTTACGGCAACCTCAGCCTGGAAAAATAACCGTTCGCCGAGCCGATGTACAGATCTCCCGAGTCAAGGTTGATAAGGCCGCTCCTTACATCCTCCTCGCGCCCGTCCGGATAACCGACCGGCACGTCCCGCAGCCGGAAGACCCCCTGGCCATCCGACAGCCTCCGCACAAGCAGATCCTCGGCGCAAGGCGTGATCAGCGCGTCGCCCGTCGCGACCAGACGGACGTCGGGGCGCCAACCGGGCTCCGGACATCCGGCCCGCGCCTGCCAGACGATCTTGCCGCCGGCGAGATCAACGGCCGTCGGCACGCCGTCGAGCAGCAGATAGACCCGGCCGCCGGCCGTCGCCGCGCCCGAACCGGCACCCGGAAGCCGCCATTGTTCCTTCCCGGCGGACACATCATGGAGCGCGGTCTCGTAGGTTTCCGTCCGCCGCTGCGGATCATCGCCCGAAGGCCGCACGACGAGCAACCGGCGGTCGTCGATCGCCATGACGGATTCTCCCGGCTTCATCGGGTAGACGGCTTTCACGCCGCCCCGGACCATATCGATCAACGCGAGTTCGCTTCCGAGCGCCGCCCATCGGTTGCGGCCGCCGGAGGAGAACCGGCTCGCGCTCAAGTCCGTGAACAGATCGTCGTAAGAGAGCGCATCCGAATCCGGCGGGCTGTCGATCGCGAGTTCCCACGCAAGACCGCCGTCGCCGGGACGGTATGCCGCAAGCGTCCGCCCGTGCCGGACCACCACATACGGATCTCCCGGACGGCTCAGCACCCGGAACGATTCCGCGTAGCCGCGCTCCCACATCAGCCGGCCGGTGGCGGCGTCGTAGACCCGCAGCAGTCCCTCGCCGCCCGGGTCGGGCATGTTCTCGGGCTGCACGGCGTAGATGACCGCTCCGGATGCCAAATGGAGCCCGCCAAGACCGGCAGACGGCGCCTCCTCCCACAGCACGGCGCCATCCCGCAGCCGCAGCCGGCGGATGCGTTCCTCGTATCGTCCCGCTTCCGTATCGTAATGGGTCAGCACGGCCGCTTCTCCGCGCTCGTGATCGATTTCCGCGTCGGCCCAGCCGAATCCGGCGTCCACCCTCCACAGCAGCGCGCCGGTCCCGCGGTCCAGCGCGAAAATGTTGCTGTCGCTGTGAAAGCCGCTGAAGCCGCCGTCGTCGCCTCTGAGCAGCAGCGTATCTTCCGTCGCGCCGAGCAAATAGCTGAACGCCAGCGTCCCCCGATGCCGCCATACCCATTCCGGTTCGACGGAGGGCGCCGCTTCCGGCGGATACGCCTTGAACGACACATGCCAGGGATAGAGGTGCTCCGATCCCTTGAGTTCTTCCGGCGACACCGGAATGCGCCAGCTCCAGGAGACGAGCCGGCCGCGCTCGTCGAGCGTCGCCGCCAGCAAACCTTCCGCCGGCTCATAGCGCCACTCCGTTCCGATGCGAAGCGGTTCGCCCGTTTCGTTGAGCGGACGCGAGCTCTCCTTCGCGTCCGGACTGCCGAGCATCCGCAGCAGCTCCGTCTCGGTCATGCCGGCGTGCAAAGCCGCCTCGGCAATCTGCCACAACGCCATGAAAGGCGGACCGCCCGCGCCGAACAGCCCGTCCTCCAGCGCCGCCGCGCCCGCTACCTCCGATTGCCTTGTCCAGAGCAGAACCGGACGGATGTTGCCCTCTTCGTCATGCCACCCGTCCGAAGGCGGCAGGATGACGCCGTACCAGTCCTCCCACTCGCGGATCGCGTACGCCCGGACGGCGCCGGACCCCGACGCGCCGGCGGCGTCGCGCGCCGTCGTCTTCCACGCGCTTCCGGGGTGAAGCGACAGTTCCGCATCGGGCGGCAGCTCAAGCCTCATGAGCGCCGGCTCCGCGAGGGCCGCTTCCGGCGTTCCGTACCAGGCCGAGGTCCAGACGACGCCCGCCGGCGAATCGACGGCGAGCCATTCCCCTTGCGCATCGGTCACCGTGTACGATTCGCCCGGCGCCGCGTAGAACTTCGCCCGGGTCGCGTTCCCGGACCGGTCCGGTCCGCCCGTCATCGGCGCGGCCAATCGGACCTCGAAGGAATCGCCGATCGCAAGCGGCGAAGCGGTCCGACCGGCGTCCGAAGCTTCGCCCGGCAAGCCGCCGGCGGCTTGCATGCCGTCCGCGGCCCGGGAATGATCGCCCGGATCGGCCGCCGGCGCTTCGGCCTCCACGCCGCGCGCCCGGCCATCGCCGTCGCCCCGGCAGGCCGCAAGCAGCAACCCCGGCAGCAACACCGTCAAGAAAAGCGCAACAGCCCATCTTCTCCAACGCGTCTTGTCCATGCCTTCATCCTTCCCGCCTTCTTCCATACATGAGAATAGACGCCACAGGATGGAAGAAAGTTCTGGCATGGCCGTCGACTTTCCGGCGGCAAGGTCAATCCCGCTTCAGCGGCACGATTAATTCCGCTCGCCGTCCCGGACGTTCCGGACTTCACCCGCTCCGGCCGCCGCGCCCTTCGGCTCGCGGAGCGTCCACTTCAGCATCGGCGGAGCGGCCAGCGTCGTGAAGACGACGACGAGAATGACCGTCGTATACAGGTCAACCGGCACGAGCCCGTTCCCGAGTCCGAGCGCCGCGATGATCAGCGCAACCTCTCCGCGCGACACCATGCCGGACCCGATGACCAGCGAAGATCTTCCGCCGAATCCGGTGACGCGGGCGCCCAGGCCGGCGCCGAACAGTTTCGTCAGCACGGCGAGCGCGCACAGGACGACGAGCGCGAGCCACTGCTCGCCGAGGCCGTCGAAGGTCACGTGCAGCCCGATGCTGACGAAGAAGACCGGAACGAACAGCGGATAGGCGATCCGCTCGACTCCGCGCTCCACCTTCTCCTTGAACTCGGTGCGGGATACGGCCAGGCCGGCGGCGAACGAGCCGATGATGCCGGCCATGCCGGAATATTCCGCGGCGAAGGCCATCAGCAGCACGATGACGACAGCCGCGCTCAGCACCGGCTCGGTCACGGACAGACGGGATGACAGCCGCAGAAGGAGCGGGATGCCTTTCCACACCATCAGGACGACCACGACGGCGAAGGCGGCCATCCAGCCGAACACCGCGCCGAGGCTGACCCCGCCGGCCGTCAGCAGGCCGAGGACGACGGCCAGCCCGATGACGACCAGAATGTCGTCCGCAATGGCGGCGCCCAGCACGGTCGTCGCCTCCCGGGTGCCCAGTTTCCCCAGTTCCCGGAACGTCTGGACCGAGATGCTGACGGATGTCGCGGAGAGGAGCAACCCGAGGAAAATCGCGTGCCCCTGATCAAGCCCGAGCCACAACCATCCGACGAGATAACCGCCGACCAGCGGAAACAGGATTCCTCCCGTCGCCACCGCCAGCGACGAAGTCCGGTTCTCGTTCAACATCTTCAGATCGGTTTCCATCCCGGCCAGAAACATGAGCAGCAGCACGCCGATCTCGGCAAACACTTCGATCCAATGGGACGATTCCACCCAGCCGAGCACGGCCGGCCCGACGAGCACGCCCGCGAGCAGCTTGCCCAGCACCGAAGGCTGTCCGAGCCGGATCGCGAGTTCCCCCATCAGTTTGGCGGCTGCCACGACAGCGGCCAGCTGGAGCATCGCTTGCAGCATGAAATCCAAAGCTGTTCCTCTCCTTCCGCAGACAAAGAAAAGCCTGTCTGTGACAGGCTCCACCTCGAAAATCGGTATGAAGTTGTTGGACACGGTAAAGATTATAGATTACCGCGTACTGACAGTCAAGCCAGCCGGCTGCCGCCTGTCGTTGTTCTGTGATAATGTCACGGTATAACTGTTCTGAGATAATGTCACTATGGGACAGGAGAGAGTGACATTGACCAGAGCAGAATGGAAAAAGGTACTTGTGGTGGAGAAAATCC
>Ga0068685_100397_pt1 | contig 18612 bp, 14 predicted proteins | sample CeladaPassaB1F04_FD_62208 | JGI IMG/M metagenome (GOLD analysis project Ga0068685, IMG submission 62208) | Cellulose-adapted microbial communities from the Joint BioEnergy Institute, USA - Passage B1F04 | ecosystem: Engineered > Bioreactor > Continuous culture > Unclassified | place: USA, Joint... | reverse complement strand
ACCGCGCAGCAGGTCGAGGAACATTTTCTTACTGGCGAACAGAAACTTGTACCCGCGGTCGTGGCGGGACCGGGGGGTTCGGGTGTCCTGTGCGGACATGACGCCACCTCGTGGGTTCAGAATTTATTATATCACAGCGGCCGGTCGACGACGGAAAGCGGCGGCCGCCGGCGAACAAAAAGCACCGTCCGGCGCGGGTCCGTCGTTCGGTTCCGGGAAGGAACGCGAAGACGAGACCGTCGCCGAACGGTGCTTCCGTTCAGGCTCTCGTGAGGCTCATAATAACAAAATTTTGCACTAAAATCAAGCTTTCGCGCGCGACACAGCAAGATGTCTTTTTTCATCGCGAACCTCGATGGAAATTTGCTGAAAATGCCGTTCGCCGCAGGATTTTCGCCGTCGGTGTCGAAGAAATATATGGCCAGACTTCGTCTCGGGATGTGGGAACTTGATCGAGATGCACGACGTATGGAAGATTTATGACAACGGGTCCGAGGCGTTGCGCGGCATTTCGGTGAACATCGGGGCGAACGAGTTCGTGTACGTCGTCGGTCCGTCGGGCGCGGGCAAGTCGACGTTTCTGAAACTGATTTACCGCGAGGAGCGGCCGACGAAAGGACAGATTTTCGTCAACGGCTTCAACCTCGACAAGTTGAAGCGCAGGAAAGTCCCTTATTTGCGGCGGAGTATCGGTGTTGTTTTTCAGGATTTCAAGCTTCTTCCGAAGCTCACCGCTTATGAAAATATCGCGTTCGCCATGGAGGTGGTCGAAGCGCCTCGCAGGCTCATCCGGAAGAGGACAATGGAAGTGCTCGAACTGGTCGGCCTTGCGGACAAGAAAGACCGTCTGCCCGGCCAGCTGTCCGGCGGCGAGCAGCAGCGCGTAGCGATCGCGCGGGCGATCGTCAACAATCCGAAAATCGTCGTCGCCGACGAGCCGACCGGTAACCTCGATCCGGAGACGTCGTGGGGGATCATGAAGTTGCTCGAGGAAATCCATTTCCGCGGCGCGACGATCATTATGGCGACTCATAACAAGGAGATCGTCAACCGGTTGCGCAAGCGCGTCATCGCGATCGAGGGCGGCCGCATCGTGCGGGACGAACCGCGGGGGGAATACGGCTATGAAGATTAGTACCGTCGCCCGCCATGTCCGGGAGGGCTCCCGAAGCCTTGTGCGGAACGGCTGGATGGCGTTCGCCTCGATCAGCGCGGTGGCGATCGCGCTGTTCATGGTCGGAGCGTTCGTGCTTCTGGCCGCCAACGTCAACGAGCTGGCCGAACAGGTGGAAAGCGAAGTCGAAGTCCGCGTCTTCCTCGAAAGAAGTGTCGACGCCGCGGCGGTTAAGGAGCTGGAATCGCGCATCGCTTCGATTCCGACGGTGCGCGAAGTGAAATTCGTGTCGAAAGAAGAGGCGCTGGAAGATTTTATTCGAAAAGCGGACCCCAAAAACAGGGGAACCTTGGAAGAATTGCGGTCGGAGAACCCGCTTCCGGATTCGTTCGTCGTCAGGACGGCCGACCCGCGCGACGTCGCCGGCGTGGTGGCGGCGCTTGAAGCGATGAACGGAGAGCGGGCTCCGGCGCCTTTCGAAAAAATCAGCTATGCGCAAGGCACCGTCGAAAAGCTGGTCCGAATCACCGATACGTTGCGCAACGTCGGTCTCGTCGTTGTCGTCTTGTTGTCGTTTTCGGCCGTGTTCCTGATTTCAAACACGATTCAGCTGACAATTTTCGCGCGCCAGCGGGAGATCGCCATCATGCGGCTCGTCGGCGCGACCAACGGATTCATTCGCGGCCCGTTTTTCTTCGAGGGACTTCTGGTTGGGCTGATCGGATCGACGGCGACGGCGCTGGTGCTGCTTGCAGGATATGCGGAGCTCGTCCGACAGACGGAGCTGTCGCTCGGTCTGCCGATGTTCCGGCTTATTCCGGTCGACGACATCGGTTGGAAAGTCGCGGTGCTACTCGTGGCGCTCGGTTTGTTCGTCGGTGTATGGGGAAGCGTGATGTCGATCCGCAAGTTTTTGCGCGTATAGTGAAAGCGGTGCGTTTGCGCGCGGGAAGGGGAGGTAGGCGTGAAGCGGAGAAGGCTGCCTGCCGGTCTAGCCGGCCTGCTCGCGGCGGGGGTAGCGGCGGGCGCGACGGCGAGTCCGGGATTTGCCGAGACGGTGAAAGACCTGCAGCGGCAAATCGACAACCTGACGCGCCAGGAACAGCAACTGAACCGGCAGGTGCAAAACAACAAAGCGCAGATTGAAAATTTGCAGGAAGAAAAAGAAAAAGAACAGCAAGAAATTTTGCGGCTGATGGACGAAATCGACAAAACCGGCCGGCAGCTTGCGGAACTGAACGAGCAAATCGCCCAAATCAACGAGACGCTGGAGCAGCGAAGACGGGAGCTCGCCGACGCCGAGCGGCGCGTGGCCGAGCGCGACGAGTTGCTGAAAACGCGTCTTAGGGCGATGTATATGGACGGGGTCGGTACTTATCTCGATGTTCTGTTGTCGGCATCCAGTTTTTCCGATTTCGTCGATCGGCTGCATTATGTGTCGCTTATCGTTCGTCAAGACCGCGACCTGCTGGAGGAAAGCCGGAAAAACCGCGATCTTGTCGAGCAAAAACGCCGCGAGGTCGAGCAGGAGCTGGCGCGCGCGCGCGAGGCGGAGCGGCAGCTCGCGCAGGTCAAAGCCGAACTGGATCGTAAGGAAAAGGAAAAAGAAGTGCGCATTCAGTCGCTCGACCGCGATATTCGCCGCCTCGACGACATAACGGAGGAACAGCTGGAGTATTTGCGGCAACTGGCCGCGAAGAAAGCGGAGCTGATCCGCCGAAAGCGTCAGCTTGAAAACCAGCAGGTCGATTTTTACAAGGGCGGATTGTTGGCCTGGCCGCTTCCAGGATATTCGCCGCGCAACATCACGTCGCCGTTCGGCGTGCGGTCGGACCCGTTCACGGGCGCGTCCGCCAGCCACAAGGGGATCGACATCGGCGTGCCCGGCGGCTCCAACATCGTAGCCGCCGAAAAGGGCGTCGTGGTCGTGGCGGAATGGGTAAACGGCTACGGGAACACGGTCGTCATCGATCACGGCAACGGACTGCGCACGCTGTACGGGCATGCGCGGAAGCTGTTCGTCAAAGAAGGCCAGGTCGTCGAGCGCGGGCAAAAAATCGCGGAAGTCGGCAGCACCGGGCGGTCGACGGGCAACCATTTGCATTTCGAGGTTCACCGCAACGGAGTGCCGGTCGATCCGATGCCGTATTTGGTAAAATAATCGCCGCGGGCGGATGGAGGCGTTCGGCGTGTGGCGGGGGCGAAACGGCTTGTTGGCGGTGTCCGCCCTGCTGGCGGCGATGTTTACCGGCAGTCTGCTGACGTTGTTGTGGATCGGGCCGGAAGCCGGCGTCGTTCCCGTCGGCGCCGACCGCCGGGAGCAGACGGAGGTGGAGATGCCGCAGGACGGCCTGACGGAGAGACAGAAGGAGAAGCTGGATGCCGCATATCGGCTTATTTTGCGTGAATTTTACCGGCGGCCGGACGGCGACCGGCTCGTCGACGGCGCGATCCGCGGCATGGTGGAAGCGCTCGGCGACCCGCATTCCGCCTATTTGTCGCCGGAAGAAGCGCGCCAGCTGGAAGACGCGTTGCAGCCGTCGTTTCAGGGCGTCGGTGCGGAAGTGACAATGGAAAACGGGCGCGTCACGGTCGTGTCGGCCATTCGCGGTTCGCCGGCCGACAAGGCCGGGTTGCGCCCGAAAGATGTTATTTTGTCGGTCAACGGTGAGTCGCTGGAAGGGCTCGGCCTGGTCGAAGCGGTCAACAAAATCCGCGGCCCGAAAGGGACGCAGGCGAAACTTGAAGTGTTGCGCGGCCAGTCCGTCCTGCATCTGACGATCGTCCGCGACGAGGTCGGATACGAGACGGTGTACGCGGCCAGAACGGACGACGGCATCGTGCGGATCGAAATCCGCCAGTTCGCGGTCAACACGAAAGAACGGTTTATGGAACATCTTGAACAGATGGAGCGGGAAGGCGTCCGCGGGCTCGTGATCGATCTCCGCAACAATCCGGGAGGAGTGCTGACGACGGCTACCGGAATCGCGGAGGCGTTCGTGCCGCCGGGGCGGCCGATCATGTATACGGAAGAACGGGACGGCGCGCCGATCGCCGTCGTGTCGCGGGGACAAGGGCAGGAGCGGGGTTATCCGGTCGATTATCCGATCGTCGTGTTGGTCAACCGCGGCAGCGCCAGTGCGGCGGAAGTGCTGGCGGCCGCGCTGCGCGAGTCGGCGGGTGCCCTGCTCGTCGGCGAAACAACCTACGGCAAGGGAACGGTGCAGTACCCGTTCACCGACGCACTGGGCGACGGCAGCCTGATCAAATTGACGGTCAAAAAATGGCTCACGCCGTCCGGCCGCTGGATTGAGGGCACGGGACTCGTTCCCGACCGCGAAGTCGCACAGCCGGCGATTTACGCAGCCTCGTTCCTGACTAAGGCCGAAACGTTGCGCCGAGATGTGGCCGGCGCCGATGTGCGGAACGCGCAGCTGATGCTGGACGGGCTCGGCTTTTCGCCGGGAAGGACGGACGGCTATTTCGACGACCGGACAGAGGAGGCCGTCCGCCTGTTTCAGCAGCGGCACGGTTTGCCCGTCACCGGTGAAGTCGATCCGACGACGGCGAGACGGCTGGAGGAGGAAACCGCCAGGGCCATCCGCGACCCCGGCCGTGATTCGCAGTGGCTCGCTGCGTTGGAGGAGGTGCGGGCCCGGGCGACGGATCGGAAGGGTTGATGTGCGACATGGACGTTGAATCGCTTCGCGGCGCATGGGCAGGGTACGGATGGTTGTGGTTGCAGCCGTTTTGGTATATCGCCCTTGTTTCGGCCGTTTTTCGGTATCGCGCACAAATTGCGGCCGAGCGACGCCTGTTCGGCGTCAGGTTGCACCGATTCGGACGGCTGGCGGCGCGCACAGTGCTGGAAGGCGCGGCGGTCGGCGTCGTCGCCAGCGGCGTGAGTTGGCTGTTCGGCATCCGCTTGTCGGCGGCGGCCGGGGTCGCCGTCTGGATTTGTTCCGTCGCAGGTGCTCTTGTGCGGCCGCGATTTGCCTGCGTGGCATATGCGTGTGCGGGCGTCGGCGTCGCGCATGCGGTCGCGACGGTGTTGCCGGCGGCCGGGGTCTCCGGCGTTTGGCCGGATGTGGTACGGGAGTTGCGGTCGATCGACATGGCCTCGCTTTTGGCGCTTGTGGCCCTTCTTCACGCGGCGGAAGCCGTTTTAGTCACCGCAGGCGGCGCGAAGACGGCGATGCCGCTGTTTTTGATGGGCAGGCGCGGTAAAGTCATCGGTGGGTTTGCAATGCATCGGTTGTGGGCGGTGCCGCTTGTATTGGCGGTTTCGCCGTCGCAAGGATGGGCTACGGCGTGGATGCCGTTTCCGGTGTTGCTCGGCTACGCCGAACGGACGACGGCGGACTTACCCGCCCGTAAGGCGAGACGATCGGCGGTGCGGCTGGCCGCGTACGCCGTCGTTACGGGCGGGTTTGCGGCGGCGGCCGCGTTTTGGCGTTCTGCGGCGGTCGGGTTTGCGGGGGCGCTGGCGGCGGCCGTTCTGCATGAGGCGCTGATCCGGCTGTCGCATCGCGAAGAGCGGCTGCGCGCGCCGCTTTTTGTTCATGATGGAAGGGGCGTTCGGGTGTTGGCGGTCGTTCCCGGAAGTCCGGCGGAAGCGATGGGCATTCGTACCGGCGAGGTGATCAGCAAGGTCAACGGCATAACCGTGCGCGACCGGCGCGGCCTGTACGCCGCGCTCTGGTCGAATCCGACGCTGTGCCGGCTGGAGGTGCTGGACGAGCAGGGCCAAGTGCGTTTTTTGCAGCGGCCGTTTTACGCCGGGGAACAGCACCAGCTGGGGCTCGTGCTTTGTCCCGATGAAGACGCGCCGTACTTGGAAGAAATCGATGGGGCTGGATGGAAAGTGCTGTTCGGGATTCCGCGGCGTACGGCGTCGGGGCCGAGGCGCCCGGGTTGAATCCCGCCCCGGCATCCCTTATAATGAATGGCAACCGTTAAAAAAGGGGAACGGACATTCCGGTTGTTGCCGCCGGAAGGGGGCGTAGACATGAGCGAAGTCAGGTTGCTGGACAAACCGTTTCAGCTCGTGTCGGATTTCCGTCCGCAGGGCGACCAGCCGCAGGCCATCGAGCGGCTCGTCCGCGGCGTCCTAGAAGGTCGGAAACACCAGACGCTGCTCGGCGCGACCGGAACGGGCAAGACGTTCACGATCGCCAACGTCATCGCCCGGCTGAACCGTCCGACGCTCGTCATCGCCCACAACAAGACGCTGGCCGCCCAGTTGTGCAGCGAGTTTCAACAGTTTTTTCCTCATAATGCTGTTTCCTATTTTGTAAGTTATTATGATTATTACCAACCCGAAGCTTATATTCCGGAGACCGACACCTACATCGAAAAAGATTCGAGCATCAACGACGAAATCGACAAACTGCGCCACTCGGCGACGAGTTCGCTGTTCGAACGGCGGGACGTCATCATCGTCGCGAGCGTATCGTGCATTTACAGCCTCGGTTCGCCGAGCGAGTACCGCGAGCTCGTCCTGTCGCTGCGCGTCGGCATGGAGCGGCCGCGCGACGGCGTGCTGCGCAAGCTGGTCGACATCCAGTACCAGCGCAACGACATCAATTTTGTCCGGGGAACATTCCGCGTGCGCGGCGACACGGTGGAAATTTTCCCGGCGTCGCACAGCGAGCGGGCGATCCGCGTCGAATGGTTCGGCGACGAGATCGAGCGGATTACGGAGATCGACGTGGTGACCGGCGAGATCGTGGCCGAGCGCGACCACGTCGCGATTTTTCCCGCGTCGCACTACGTCACGCGTCAGGAACGGCTGCGCCAGGCGGTCGCCAACATCGGCCGCGAGCTGGAAGAACGTCTGGCCGAATTGCGCGCCAAAGGTAAATTTCTGGAAGCTCAGCGGTTGGAGCAGCGGACGCGGTATGATATGGAAATGTTGTTGGAAATGGGTTTCTGCTCCGGGATTGAAAATTATTCGGCGCATCTTTCGTTCCGGCCGCCGGGATCGACGCCGTATACGCTGCTGGATTATTTTCCCGACGACATGCTGATTATCGTCGACGAATCGCACGTTACGCTTCCGCAAATCCGCGGCATGTACAACGGCGACCGGTCGCGGAAGGAAGTGCTGGTCGAATACGGATTCCGCCTTCCGTCGGCGCTGGATAATCGTCCGCTGAAGTTTGAAGAGTTCGAGGCCAAAATCAAGAACGCGATCTATGTGTCGGCGACGCCGGGGCCGTACGAGTTGGAGCATTGTTCCGAAGTCGTCGAGCAAATTATCCGGCCGACCGGTCTGGTCGACCCGCTGGTGGAAGTGCGGCCGACGAAAGGGCAGATCGACGATCTGATCGGGGAAATCCGCAAGTGCGTCGCGCGCAACGAGCGCGTGCTGGTCACGACGCTTACGAAGAAGATGGCCGAAGACTTGACCGATTACTTGAAAGAGGTCGGCATCAAAGTCCGCTATATGCATTCCGAAGTCAAGACAATCGAGCGGATGCACATCGTCCGCGAGCTCAGGCTCGGCGTGTTCGATGTGCTCGTCGGCATCAACCTGTTGCGGGAAGGGCTTGATTTGCCCGAAGTGTCGCTCGTGGCGATTCTCGACGCAGACAAGGAAGGGTTTCTGCGCTCGGAGCGGTCGCTCATCCAGACGATCGGTCGTGCGGCGCGCAACGTCAACGGCCATGTCATCCTGTATGCCGACACGATCACTGAGTCGATGGATAAAGCGATCCGAGAGACCGAACGCCGGCGCCGCATCCAGATGGAATACAACGCCAAACACGGCATTACGCCGCAGACGGTCCGCAAAAAAGTGCACGACGTCATCGAGGCGACGCGGGTGGCGGAGAAGAAGGTCGACTACTTAATCGATATTCCCCCGGAAGGACTGACGAAGGAGGCGCGCAAGGCGTTGATCGCCAAGCTCGAGGCGGAGATGAAGGCCGCCGCGCGCGAGCTCCGGTTCGAGCGCGCCGCCGAGTTGCGCGATCTCATTTTCGAACTGAAGGCGGAGGACTGACGGATGGCGCAGACCCATATCGTCATCAAAGGCGCGCGCGTTCACAACCTGCAAAATATCGACGTGACGATTCCGCGCGACCGGTTTGTCGTGTTGACGGGTCTGAGCGGGTCGGGCAAATCGTCGCTGGCGTTCGACACGATTTACGCCGAAGGTCAGCGCCGTTACGTCGAGTCGCTGTCGGCGTACGCGCGCCAGTTTCTCGGGCAGATGGACAAGCCGGACGTCGATTCGATCGAGGGATTATCGCCGGCGATTTCGATCGACCAGAAGACGACGAGCCGCAATCCGCGATCGACGGTCGGCACGGTGACGGAAATTTACGACTATTTGCGGCTGCTGTTCGCGCGGATCGGCCGGCCGCATTGCCCCGTCCACGGCATCGAGATTTCGTCGCAGACGGTGGAGCAGATGGTCGACCGCATTCTCGCTTATCCGGAGCGGACGCGATTGCAGATTCTCGCGCCGGTCGTCTCCGGCCGCAAGGGCGAGCACGCCAAACTGCTGGAAGACTTGCGGAAACAAGGCTTCGTCCGCGTGCGGGTGGACGGACAGGTGCGCGACCTGTCCGAGTCGATCGAGCTGGACAAAAACCGCAAGCACGATATCGAAGTCGTCGTCGACCGCATCATCGTCAAGCCGGACATTCAGAGCCGGCTGGCGGATTCGCTGGAAACGGCGCTGCGGCTGGCGGAGGGGCGCGTCATTGTCGACGTGCTCGACCGGGAGGAACTGCTTTTCAGCCAGAAACTTGCTTGCCCGGAATGCGGCTTCAGTGTACCGGACCTCGAGCCGCGCATGTTTTCGTTCAATAGTCCGTACGGCGCGTGTCCGGCGTGCGACGGGCTCGGCGTGCGGATGATCGTCGACCCCGAGCTGCTCGTGCCCGATCCCGGGCGGACGATCGAAGAAGGGGCGTTCGAGGCGTGGGCGGGCAGCACTTCGAACTATTACCCGCAGTTTTTGCGTGCGGTGTGCGAGCATTACGGCATTCCGACCGACGTGCCGGTCGCGCGGCTGTCGGAAGAGCAGTGGCGGGTGTTGCTGTATGGATCGGACGGCGCGCGGATTCGGTTCCGGTACGAAAACGACTTCGGCCAGACGAAAGAGGCGTTCGTGCCGTTCGAGGGCATCGTCCGCAACCTGGAGCGGCGTTACCGGGAGACCACGTCGGACGGCGTGCGCGAATTCATCGAACAGTTCATGAGCAGCAAGCCGTGCGAGGCGTGCGGCGGGCGGAGGCTGCGGCCGGAAAGTCTGGCCGTGACGGTCGGCGGCCGCAATATTGCCGAGGTGACGGCGTTGTCCGTCGGGGAAGCGATTGAATTTTTCGAGCGACTGGAGTTGAGCGACAAGGATCGCGCGATCGCGCACCTCGTCCTGAAAGAAATCCTCGCGCGGCTCGGCTTTCTGCGCGACGTCGGTCTGGATTATCTGACGCTGAACCGTTCGGCGGGAACGCTGTCCGGCGGCGAAGCGCAGCGCATCCGGCTGGCGACGCAGATCGGGTCAAGCCTGACCGGCGTGCTGTACATTCTCGACGAACCGTCGATCGGGCTGCATCAGCGCGACAACGCCAGGTTGATCCGCACGCTCGAGAAAATGCGCGACCTCGGCAACACGCTCATCGTCGTCGAGCACGACGAGGACACGATGCGGGCGGCCGACCACATCATCGACATCGGGCCGGGAGCCGGCGCGCACGGCGGTCGCGTTGTCGCGCAAGGGACGCCGGAGGAATTGATGCGCCATCCGGAATCGCTGACCGGGCAATATTTGAGCGGGCGCAAATTCATTCCCGTTCCGCTGACGCGCCGCCGGCCGAGCGGGAAGTGGCTGGAAATCCTCGGCGCGCAGGAACATAACTTGCGCGACATCGACGTGCGCATTCCGCTCGGCGTGTTCACGTGCGTCACCGGCGTGTCGGGATCCGGTAAAAGTACGCTCGTCAATGAAATTTTGTACAAAGCGCTCGCGCGCGAGCTGAACGGAGCCAAGACGCGTCCGGGCCGCTTCCGTGAGCTGCGGGGAACGGAACATTTGAGCAGCGTCGTCGACATCGACCAGTCGCCGATCGGGCGGACGCCGCGGTCCAACCCGGCGACGTATACCGGCGTGTTCGACGACATCCGCGACGTGTTCGCGGCGACGGCGGAAGCGAGGATGCGCGGCTACAAGAAGGGGCGGTTCAGTTTCAACGTGCGCGGCGGGCGTTGCGAGGCGTGTCGGGGCGACGGGATTATCAAGATCGAAATGCATTTTCTCCCCGACGTTTATGTGCCGTGCGAAGTGTGCAAGGGCAAAAGGTACAACCGCGAGACGTTGGAAGTCCGGTACAAGGGCAAGACGATCGCCGACGTGCTCGATATGACGGCGGAAGACGCCCTTGCATTTTTCGGAAACATTCCGCGTATTCGGCGTCGGCTGAAGACGCTGGTCGACGTCGGGCTCGGCTACATGAAGCTCGGTCAACCGGCGACGACGCTGTCCGGCGGCGAGGCGCAGCGCGTGAAACTTGCGTCGGAGCTGTACCGCCGCAGCACCGGCCGCACGCTCTATATCCTTGACGAGCCGACGACAGGGCTTCATTTCGAGGACGTGTACCGGCTGCTGCGCGTTCTGCATCGATTGGTCGACAACGGCGACACGGTCGTCGTCATTGAGCATAACCTCGACGTCATCAAAACCGCCGATTATCTCATCGACCTCGGCCCGGAAGGCGGATCGGGCGGCGGTACGGTCGTCGCCGTCGGGACACCGGAAGAAGTGGCGGAGGAGCCGGGTTCGCACACGGGGCGGTTTTTGCGGCCGATTTTGGAGCGCGACCGGAAACGGACGGAGGCGGCCGGCCTGACGGGGTTTCTGAAGCTGGAAGATGGGGAGGACGGGTGGGACGGGTTTTTGTCGACCGACGACGGGGAAGCATGCGGCGGGGAAACCGACGGTGAAACCGAAATGGATGCGGCTGGAAAAGAGAGCGTGTTCCATCCGTCGTTGCGGGTGTAATAGGCGTAAAAATAAAGGGACGAGCCTTCGAAATCGGGCCTCGTCCCTTTTTTCACGTCAGACAGGCGACGGCGATAAGCTCAGGCGGCCGGCAGCGTCGCCAGTACTTCGTCCAGTTTTTTCTGGAAAGCGTCGACGCCGACGCGCAGCACGAAATCGTGGAACGACTCGCCTTCCTTGCGGTTTTCCTTATAGAACAGAATGAGCTGCTCCAGCACTTTGCCGACGTCGTCGCCCTTGACGCGGCCTTTTAAAACGGTGTTAAACTGCGCACCCGGGCCGAGCGTGCCGCCGATCGCGATGTCGAACGATTCGACCATGCCCTGCGGCGTCTTGACGAGCGATCCTTGCAGGCCGATGTCGGCGATGTGTTTTTGGCCGCACGAGTTCGGGCAGCCGGAGAAGTGAATTCGCACCGGCACGTCGAGTTCGACCCGGCTGTCGAGATATTCGGCGACCTGGCGCGCGCGTTCTTTCGTCTCGACGATCGCCAGGTTGCAGAATTCGTTGCCCGTGCAGGAGACGGTACGGCTCATGAACCGTTTCGGGAACGGCGACAGGCGCCGGAGCACCGGCTCTTTCAGCAACTCGGGAACGCGTTCGTTCGGCACGCCGCTGATGATGATGTTCTGGGACACGGTGGTGCGCAGCTTGCCTTCGCCGTATTCGTCCGCTAGACGGGCGAGTTCGAAAAATTCGTCGCCGCTCAGCCGGCCGATCGGCACATTCAGGCCGACGTAGCTCAGGCCCGGCTGTTTTTGCGGGTGGACGCCGTCGAAATAGGCGGCGCGCCAGCCGACGAGCTTGTCGTCGCCGCGCGGCGGCATCGGGCCGATCAATTCGATCAGTTTTTGCTGGAATTTCTCGACGCCCCAGTCGGCGACGAGATATTTCAGGCGCGCGTAATGCCGCTTTTCCCGGTAGCCGTAATCGCGGAAAATCGTCGTGACGCCGATCGCGACTTTCAGCACTTCTTCCGGCCGCACGAACATGTCGAGCTGTTTGGCCAGGTGCGGTTTCGCCGACAGCCCGCCGCCGACCCAGACGTGGAAACCGACGACTTCCTGTCCGTCGATCATTTTGGTCGCGGGCGTGAAGGCGAGGCACTGAATTTCCGCGTGGGCGTTGTTGTAAATATTTGCTGAAATCGACATTTTATATTTCCGCGGCAGATTGGAAAAGTCGCGGTTCAGCATAAAATAGGCGTTCACTTCGCGCACGAGCTCGGACGTGTCCATCAGTTCGTCCGGGTCGATGCCGGCCAGCGGGTTGCCGACGATCGTCCGCGGGCAGTCGCCGCACGCTTCGTACGTGTACAGGCCGACCGATTCCAGCCGGCGGAAAATGTCCGGCACGTCCTCGATGCGGAGCCAGTGGTACTGGATCGACTGCCGCGTCGTGATGTCCATCAGGTTGCGGCCGTAGTCTTTGGCGACGCTGGCCAGCGCGCGCGCTTGTTCACTCGTCATGATGCCGGACGGAATGCGCACGCGCATCATGAAGTAACCCTCTTTCGGACGTTGCTCGTACAGGCCGCACCATTTCAGCCGGTTCATATCGTCTTCCGGGATCGCGTCGCGGCCTTTGACGGCGTACACTTCCAGCAGGTCGCGGATGACATCGAGGCCGTCTTTTTCCAGCTTCCAGATTTCGTTTTTATTCAATTTGGACAAGTCTTTCGCCCAAACCGGTTCGTAAGCCATGAGCCGGTTCCCCTCCCCCTCGGATTCCATAATTCCGACAGGCTTACTTTGAATACTATGATCATACCATATCGGATGGATGCCGTAAATAGGGTGACGCGCGCGGACTTATAACGGTTTGTTATGTCGGAGAGGTAGAAGCGCTTATGGATTTTCCGATTGTGAAAAAATGTTGACGAACCGCTTTTTCGGCGCGTCGAAGGCTTGCGGCGGGAACGTCCGAAGGATAACATAAGAGAAGAATGTCGGGAGAGCGGATCCCGTTTTTTTTGCGAAACGCAAAGGAGGTCGTTGTTCGTGCTGCTGGCGCAGACCGCGTCCCAGGTGTCCAGGTTTCACACGTTCGACATTTTCGTCGTTCTGTTTACGATTGTGATTTTGATCGGGGTGATCCGTCAGTTCCGGGCGAAACCGAAAAACCGGCTGGCGATTGTGTTCGGTTTGATCTGTCTCGCCGTATTTCTGTGGTTGGACGTGCTGATGGTCGCCAATTGGCTCGGAACGCCGATCCGGCTCAAGGGATGAAAAACGCGGTTGGAGCGGAGCGTCGGCCGGGTGAAGCCGGACCCGGTCGACCGCGCGCTCGTCGCGCGGCTGTTGGAAGCTGCGGTGTGGGCGCCGAACCATCATTTGACGCAGCCGTGGCGGTTTTTCGTCATGAGGAGGCGGCCGAAATCATGACCCCTGACTTGGGGCCGGAGGCGGTTTTCCTGTGCGAGGCGGTGCGCCCGGACGGCACGCTGGACTCCGACCGGGTGGCGCGGCGAGAAACGCTTTACGTCGGGCGCAACGGCAAGGCGGTCGAGCGGTTTTGGCTCGACGTCGGAGGCGGAACGAGAAGTTTCATTTTCAAGCCGTTGACGAACGACGATACGGCAGGGCGGGAGATTTGGGCCTATGCGCATGTCGTGCCGGCGGCCGATGCGCGCGTGCCGCGGATGCTGGCCCACCACGCTTGCGGCGGGTGGTCGGGGACCGGGCACTGGATCATTTACGAAGATCTCGGGATGCTTCGTCACCGCTTCCGCACCGCGATCGCCAGGGCGGCCGCCTGCGCCGCGGCTTCCTGGCACGGACTGATGCCGGATTTTGTACCAGAAGGTTTCCGCGGCCACAGTCCGACGTTCGGCGAGATCAGCGTAGCTGTGGCTGCGCGGTGGCCGCGGTTGTCGGCGTTGGCGCGGGAGCTCGGCCTCGGTCGGGAATGCGAAAACGCCGCGGACCGCCTGTTCGCCAAATCGACGGATGAAAAATGCGAGGCGGCCGCCGGGGAAACGGTCGTCGCCCACGGCGATTATCATCCGTCCAACATCGCGGTCGCGGGCGGCGAACTCGTCGTGTTGGACTGGGAGTACGTCCATCGAAACTCCGCATATTGGGACTTGTACAATTTGCTCGACATCACGAGCCCGCGGTATCGACGCTTGCCGCCGGAAACCCGCACGCGGCAGTCGGTGCTGCGCGCATATGCCGAGGGGCGCCGCAAGTACGGCCGGCCGATCGCTGACGAGGCGGCTTTCGAGCGCGGGTATTACGGCTATGCCGCGATGCACGCCGCCTGGATTTTGTCGTTGATCGAGCGCGATCTGGAACGGGAGGCATACGACCGCGCGGCGCTCGTCGCCCAGCGGGAAGAGACGGCCGCGATTTTACGCGACTGTCTGCTGGCGTGGTCGGATACCGGCCGCGTTTGAAAGAAAGAGGGGAAAGCCGATGGAAACGCCGGCGGTATCGGTGATCATACCGACGTACAACCGGCCGGACAGCCTCTGTGAATTGCTGGAGACGCTCGCCGCCCAGACGTATCGCGACCTGGAAGTCGTCGTCGTCAACGACGCCGGATCGGACGTCGGATTCGTCCGCGACCTGTATCCGGAGCTGCCGATTACCGTCGTGACGCTCGAGCGCAATGCAGGACACGTCGTCGCCCGCAACGTCGGGCTCGACTACGCGCGCGGCGAGTTCATCCTGCTGTGCGACGACGACGACTTGCTGTTGCCCGGTCATGTCGAGCGAATGATGCGGGAGATCGCCGACGCCGATCTCGTCTATTCGGACGCGATCATTTTCCGCTACATACGCAGGGGCAGGACGCGCGTTCCGACGAGCTGGTTTTTGTTCGCGTATGAGCACGATCCGGCGGAGATGCGCCGGTTTTCGACGTTCATCGCTTCGGGATGTTTGTACCGACGTCGGCTGCACGAAGCGATCGGCCGGTTCGACCCGTGGGTGTATCATTATTGGGACTGGGATTTTTACTTAAGGGTGTCCGAGCGTCACCGCGTCAAGCGCGTGCCGGAGGCCGGCGTGCTGTACGCGTTCGGCGAGGAGGGCGACCATTTGTCGGCGCAGTTGGAGCAGATGCGGCCGTTTCTGGACAGGCTGGCGGCGAAGCACGGTCTTGGGCCGTTGCCGGTTAAAAATTTTTTCCTTCTGCTCGACGAGCCGGAGGTGGCGAAACGGCGCGCGGACAGCGCGTTCGCCTGGGACGGGCGGCCGGTCGTCTCCCGGTGGGCGCGGCTGGAGCGGCAAAATGGACGCGGTCGGTCCGGCTGGTAAAGGGCCGACGCCTTGCGCGCGCCGCACGAATCGGGTATACTCAAACTGCCGTGCTAGACGGGGAGGTAGCGGTGCCCTGAACCCGCAATCCGCTATAGCGGGGTCGAATGCCCGCCTGAGGTGTCGGCGGTGTGAGGACGGCGGCGGTCTTAAGGCGTTGACGGCCGGGTCCTTCGCAATGGACGACCGTGAACCCGGTCAGGTTCGGAAGAAAGCAGCCGTAAGCGGACCCGTCCATGTGCCGGAGGGACGCCCGGTCCGAGCCGGCGGCCCGTCGCGCGCTCGGATCGCGGCATCGAAGGCGGGTGCACGGCTTGACCATGCGACGTTCGCCAAAACAAAACCACGGACCGTCGCCGCGGCCGTAACGGACGGCGCCTGTGAGCGCCGCCCGGACGTCCGCGGTTTTTTGTTCCAGCTTTTTGGAAGTCGGAAGGAAAAAGTTCGGAACTATCGAAACTTAAATCAGATGGGGGGCGATTGCGGGCGCAAGAGGTGATGCGGTTGACGAATGAAATTTATTACCAGATAAGAATGCCTATGTCGGCCTTTCGTTCGATCACAGCGGTATTTCCGGGGCATTTTTTGCTTGTGGTGGATGAAAACGACCGGGTGCGGTTGTGGAACACGTTTGCGGAAATGGTGCTCGGTGTTTCGGCGGAGAAGATCGAGGGAATGCCGCTCGACCGCTGGGTGCGGGGCGACTGGCGGATTCGCGATGTTTACGACCGCCATTTTCGTCGCGGATGTCCGGTATCGTCGCAGCCGCCGCTGATGCTGGAGACGGCGAACGGTCCATATGCGGCCGAACGCTACGCGGTATTCCAGGTTTTGACCGATGAACCATCGCCGTGGTATATGTTGCTTGTGCACGGTTTTCGCGAGCATCGCGGGCGTTCGCTGCTCTACCGGTTCGCGGACGAGTTGCTTCGGCATTTCAGTCTCGGCGTGCTTTTGATCGACGCCCAGTTCACGTTGGTCGACATCAGCGACATGGCTTGCCGTATTTTGGGCCTCGAGCGGGAAAAAGTCTTGAATCGGCCGGTGGATGAAGTGTTCGCCGGCATTCCGGAAGAGCACCGGCTCGTGCGCCGGTCGATGCTCGAAGGCGTCGTGCTGCGCAACCATGCAGTTTCCTGGACCAACGACGAGAAACGTTACGAATTGCTTCTTGATTCCAATCTGTTGCGCAATGAGCGAGGAGAAATCGAGGGCGCGTACGTCATTTTCAAGGATGTAACCAATCTGCGGTCGCTGGAACAACAAATCCAGCGCAGCGATCGCCTGGCGATGATCGGCCAGATCGCCGCCGGGACGGCGCACGAGATCCGTAATCCGCTGACGGCGATCAAAGGATTTCTGCAGATGCTGAATCGGTCGTTCCGCGAAAGCGGCCGCGACCGGGAGCGGGAATTCACAGAGATTATGCTGTCGGAGATCGACCGGATCAACGATCTGGTCAGCGAGTTTCTGCTGCTTAGCAAGCCAAAGGACGTCGTGTATACGAAGATCGACGTTCAGGCGGTCATCCGCGATTTGTTACCGATTATCCGCAACGAGGCGATTTTGTACGATACGGTCGTCGAATACCGGCCGGTCGAAGCGATGCCGCCCGTCACCGCGGATCGCGAGTTGTTGAAGCAAGTGTTTCTGAACATCTGCAAAAACGGCATCGAGGCGATGGGACGCGGCGGCACGTTGACGATCACGGAACGGGTCGACGCGAAGGAACGCCTCGTTCACGTCGACGTTCACGATACAGGGCCGGGCATTCCGCCGTACCTGGTGGATAAGATTTTTGATCCTTTTTTCACGACGAAAGAGCAGGGGACGGGTCTCGGGCTGTCGGTCTGTCAGCGGATCATTCACGACATCGGCGGGTCAATCCGCGTGTCGTCGAAAGGGTTCGGCACGACATTCACGGTCAGCATTCCATATGACGACGACGGCCAGAACGGGAAAGGGTGAGGCGTACGTGGCCCATTTGGCGCTGTATCGTTCGTTTCGACCGCAGACGTTCGCGGAGATGGTCGGTCAGCCGCACGTCGTCCGCACGCTGCAGCAGGCGCTGCGCGAAGGTCGGGTGGCGCATGCGTACCTGTTTTGCGGACCGCGTGGAACCGGTAAGACAAGCGCGGCGAAAATTTTGGCGAAAGCGGTCAACTGTCTTCGAAACGACGGCGGCCGTTCTTCCCCCGAACCGTGCAATTCGTGCGAAGTGTGCATCGGCGTAGGCGACGGGTCACTGCTGGACGTCCTGGAGATCGACGCCGCGTCAAACCGCGGGGTGGACGAGATCCGCGACATCCGCGACAAGGTGAAGTTCGCACCGACGGAAGCGCGGCGGAAGGTGTACATTATCGACGAAGTCCACATGCTGACGACCGAGGCGTTCAATGCGCTGCTCAAGACGCTGGAGGAACCGCCGGCCCACGTTATGTTCATTCTCGCGACGACAGAGCCGCACCGGCTGCCGGCGACGATCGTGTCGCGCTGTCAGCGGTACGATTTCCGCCGGGTATCGGTCGAGGAACTGGTGGAGCGACTGGCGTTCGTCTGCCGGGAGGAAGGCGTCGAGGCGGAGCGGGAAGCTCTGGAGTATGTCGCCAAGATGTCCGACGGGGGCGTCCGAGACGCGCTCAGCTTGTTGGAGCAATTGATCGCGTTTTCGGCAGAAGGGCGCGTGACGCTGGCCGATGCGATGGCGCTGACGGGCGGGCTTGAGCCGGAGCGGCTTGCGGAGGCGGCGGGGGCGATCGCCGCGGGCGACGTCGGCGGGGCGATGCGCGTCGTAGAGGCGTGGATGCGGGACGGGCGCAGCGCGGAGCAGTGTGCGGAACAGCTTTTGCATTATTTTCGCGATCTGCTCGTCTGGCGGACGATGCCGGACGCGTTCGCGCGGATCGGCCGGTTGGCGGATCCGGCGTCTGCGCAGGCGCTGGCGGCGCGGTTTTCTGAGGAGCGGCTGTTTGAAATCGTCGACCGGCTGAACCGAACGGTCGCGGAGATGCGGTATGCGGCGCAGCCGCTGACGTCGCTCGAAATCGCCGTCGTCCGCTTGTGCGTCGAGTCCAGGACGTTCGAAGGAGGGGCAGCCGGCAGTTCGGGCGGCGGGACGGATGTCGCGACAGGGAATTCTGCTCGAGGGACGGCGTCCGTGTCCGGCACTGCAGTTGTCGTCACTCAGCCGGGCACGGCGGCGTCGTCCGAGCTGGCGCGGCGGG
>Ga0068685_100275_pt1 | contig 25918 bp, 26 predicted proteins | sample CeladaPassaB1F04_FD_62208 | JGI IMG/M metagenome (GOLD analysis project Ga0068685, IMG submission 62208) | Cellulose-adapted microbial communities from the Joint BioEnergy Institute, USA - Passage B1F04 | ecosystem: Engineered > Bioreactor > Continuous culture > Unclassified | place: USA, Joint... | reverse complement strand
TTTCCCTTTTTTCTTGCAAACGCTTTTTTGACAGGCGTTTCCTGTTTGGGTAAGATGAAAGGGATCATGTCTGGCAAAGGGAGTGATCAAATCATGAACATTGTGTACCACGGACATTCCTGTGTGCAGATCAGCGAAGGCGGGCGCTCGATCATCATCGATCCTTTCCTAACCGGGAATCCGGTGGCGGTCAGCAAACCGCAAGACATCCGGGTCGATGCGGTGCTGCTGACGCATGCGCACGCGGACCATATCACGGACGCCGTGCCGATCGCCACAGCGAACGATGCGCCGATCGTGGCGACGTTCGAATTGGCCAATTACATGAGCTGGCAGGGCGCCAAAACGGTGGAAGTGAACTTGGGCGGCACCGCCGACCTCGGATTCGCCCGCGTGAAATTCGTGCACGCGTTTCACAGTTCCGGCATCGTGCTCGATCAAGAGCGCGGCATCGTGTACGCGGGTATGCCGGGCGGCTATGTGATTCGGTGGGACGGCAAGACGCTTTACCACGCAGGGGACACCGGTCTGTTTTCAGACATGAAAATGATCGGCGAGCTTCATGACATCGACGTGGCTTTCCTGCCCATCGGCGATCTGTATACGATGGGGCCGGAAGATGCCGTCCGGGCGGCGGAATGGCTGCGCGCCAAACAGGTCGTGCCGATCCATTACAACACGTTCCCCGGCATTCGTCAGGACGGGGAAGCGTTTGTGCAGATGTTGAGCCGTAAAGGCATCGGCGGCCGCGCGCTGAAACCCGGCGAGTCCATGGAACTGTAGAAGGGAATTGGAAAAGCATAGCGGCGGATTCCAGGAAGCGCGTCACGGAACTTGAGAAGCAAGACGGAAACGAACTTTCGGTGGAACGGAATACGGAAATGCCTGCTTGCCACCCCGGGAAATTTAACCATGTAAAGTAAAAACGATGCGTCGCACTGCATGTCGGAGATGCCGATTCAGGCATCTCCGACAATTTTTTGGGCTCATTTCCGTTTCAAAAGCCGCAAACCGGCCTCGTCCGGTCATCCTTTGCGGATCGTGAGGACATGATTGAAAGAAAAACGCTGATCCGGCGCCGAATCCTTTCCGGACGGCCCGCGATCGCGCGGTAAAGATCGTGCGGAAAAGATTGTGCCGAAAATCATGAAATGATAACGAAAACGGGAGCTCGCCTGGCGTCACAGTTCAATCGGCGAACGATGAGCGGCATCCGGAAGGAGTTCGGCGGTCGGCATTGTGCGCTATTTTATCGAAACGATCATTTTATTTTTGCAAAAATCATTTTATAATAGTGCCAACGATTCAAAACGACACGACAAAGGCGGAACGGAACATGAAGCAATTGACGCTCTCCAAGGGAGACCGGCGGAGAAACGAAATTTTGTCCATGCTGCGGAAACACGGAAAAATTACCGTGCAGGAAATCGTCGAGCGCCTGCATTGTTCGGAAGCGACGGCGAGAAGGGATTTGGATTTGCTGGAAAAATCCGCGGGCATCATCCGCACGATCGGTGGAGCGATCGCGGACACCGGCGCGGTGCGGGACACGCCGTTTGCCGAGAAACAGGGCACGCTGCGGAAGGAGAAAGAGGCGATCGCGCGCGCGGTGATGGGGCTGATCAGCGAGGGGGACGTCATCTGCCTGTCGGGCGGCACGACGACGTTCATGATCGCGAAGGAACTCAAAACGCGGACGGGGATTACCGTCGTCACCAACGCGGTCAACATCGCCATGGAACTGGCGGACAGCGAAGGCGTCCAAGTCGTCGTCATCGGCGGCGTCATGCGCAGCAACAGCTATGAACTGTCGGGACCGCTCGCCGAGCGGATGATCGAAAGCCTGCACATCGGCAAAACGTTTCTCGGCATCGACGGCCTGTCCATCGAGGAGGGCATCATGACCTATTCCGAATCGGAGGCGCATACCGCGCGCATGATCATTGCGCGTTCGCGGCAAACGTTCGCCGTATTCGACCACAGCAAGGCCGGGAAAACGTCGCTGTTTTCCATGGCGCCGCTGAAAGAGCTGACCGGGGTCGTGACGGACCGGTCCATCGACCCGGCCATCGCGAAGCGACTGCGGGAAGAGGGGCTGGAAGTGCATATCGCCGAATAGCGTCGAGGAACATCGAGGACCGTTATTTTCGCCGGGGCTCGATAAGGTAGGCCAGCAGCGGGAATCCGACGTTTTTTTGCGAAAAATGAAGGATGATGCGAAAAATGTGATTATAAAATGATTGTTTCAATATGAATATGATTGAAACGATCAATATTTTACGTTATGATTTCTGTGAAACGATGGCGAATTCATAATGGGAGATGGAGGTCGGGTGACCATGAGCCAACACGGTGTATTGACGTATCGGGAAATTTCCGCGCAGCCGGAAGCGCTGGCCGCCGCGCTGGACGAGGTGAAGCGGCGCAAGGAAGACATTCTCCGTTTCAGAGAGCGCGCCGCGCAAGGGGAAGTGCTGTTCATCGGTTCGGGTTCATCTTATTACCAGGCGCAGACCATGGCCGCCACCGTACGCAAGTGGACCGGGCTGAGCGCCCGCGCGCTGCCGTCGTCGGAACTGTACTTGTTCCGTGAACATCACGCGTCGGTATCCAAACCGTGCACCGTCGTCGGCGTGTCCCGGTCGGGAGAATCCAGCGAAGTGATCCTCGCGCTGGAATCGGTGCAAAACCTTCCCGGTTGGAACATCTGCGGCGTGACCTGCCACGAGACGAGCGCCCTGTACCGCATGGCGCCGTGCCTGTTGTCCCCGCTGGGCAAAGAGCAGAGCACCGTCATGACCAAGTCGTTCAGCAGCATGACGTATATGGTGCAGGCGGCAGCCGCGGTCGCTTCGGAGCAGGCGGAGCATTGGGAGCAAATCGTGGAGGCCGGCTCCTTGTCGGCGGACGTCACCCGCAAGGCGGACGCGTTTGCCAAGAAGCTGACGGAGAATCCGCTCTATACGAACTATCTGTTCTTGGGCATGGGCGCTTACTTCGGACTCGCCCAGGAAGCCTGCCTGAAGCTGAAGGAAATGTCCTACGTCTGGACGGAAAGCTTCGGCACCATGGAGTTCCGCCACGGTCCCAAGTCGGTCGTGGAAAAAGGATCCTTCGTCTGCGTGCTCGTTTCCGAGCGGGCGCGAAGCCACGAGCTGAAAGTGGCCGAAGAAATGAAGCAGTACGGCGCCACGGTGCTGCTCGTCACGGCGAAAGCCGGAGAAGACACGGCGTTCGCCGACCATGTGTTCGAAACCGGCGGAGAATCGCTTTCCGATGAAGCGAGAAGCGTGCTGTATTTGCCGCTGCTGCAATATTTCGGCTATTACACCGCGATGAAAAAAGGCGTCGATCCCGACCATCCCCGCAACTTGACGCAGGTCGTCAAAATTTGAACAGGGAGCCGATACGATGTCTTCCTTCTATATTGGAGTGGATATCGGCGGAACGAATGTCGTTTGCGGATTGGTCGATGCGCAAGGCCGCGTCCTGCACACCGTCAAGCAGCCCACGGGAGCGCAGCGCGGAAGCGGCGCGGTGCTGCGGGGCGTGGCGGACTTGATCGAACGTTTGGCGCAGGAGGCCGGGCACGCCCTGCATTCCACGGCCGCCGTCGGCGTCGGTACGCCCGGACTGGTCGATCCGCAGCGCGGAATCACGCTGCATGCAAGCAATCTCGGGTGGAAGGACGTGCCGGTGGCCGCCATTTTGGCGGAGCATCTGCGTTTGCCGGTCTATATCGACAACGACGTGCGCATGTACGTGTACGGCGAAGCGACCGCCGGCGCCGGCCGGGGATACGGCACGGTGATGGGCATCACCCTCGGCACCGGCATGGCGATGTCCGTCATCCAAAACGGCACGATCTATTATGGCGCTCATTATATGGCCGGAGAGTTGGGGCATCTGGCGATGGACGGCATCCCGTACCGCTGCGCCTGCGGTTTGTCCGGATGCCTGGAAACGGTCGTTTCCGCCACCGGCATCGTCAGGCAGGTACGCGATGCGCTGGCGAAGGGAGAAGCCAGTTCGCTTGGACGTATTCCTTCCGATCAACTGACCGCCGCCGCGGTGTCGGAAGCCTACGATGCGGGCGATCCGCTGGCCGTCCGGGTGTTCAACGACACCGGCCGCTGGCTCGGCATCGGTTTGTCGTACGCGATCACGCTGTTCGATCCCGACGTCCTGATTATCGGCGGCGGCATGTCCGCCGCAGGCGAGCGTTTGTTTCGCCCGATGAAAGAACAGCTGCAAAAAACATTGCTCGGCAGTTATCTGGAACGTCTCGTCATCGCGCCCGCCCGGCATCCGGATCATGCCGGCGTCATCGGCAGCGCGATGTCGGCGAAATCCCGCCATGCCGCACAACAACCCGTAACGGAGGAATGAATCATGCCGCTCGTCTCATCCACACATATGCTGCAAACCGCCCGAAAAAACGGCTACGCCGTCGCCGCCCTGAACGTGCACACGCTGGAAATGCTGCAGGCGGCCGCGGAAGCGGCCGAAGAAACCGATTCCCCGCTCATTTTGCAGACGACGGCGGGCACCGTCAAGCATCTGGGGCCGGAATATTTGGCGGCCGCCGCCACCGTCGCCGCGAATCAATGTTCGGTGCCGATCGCGCTGCATCTCGACCACTGCTCGGATTTCGGCCTGATCGTGCGCTGCATTCGCGCCGGCTACACGTCCGTCATGATCGACGCGTCCCATTTGCCGTTTGAGGAAAACGTGCGGCTGACCGCGAAAGTCGTGGAAGTGGCCGCGGCGGCGGGCGTCAACGTCGAAGCGGAATTGGGCAAAGTGGGCGGCGTGGAGGACGATCTCGTCGTTTCCGAACTGGACGCGCTGCTTGCCGATCCCGACGAATGCGCGCGGTTCGTGGAACTGACCGGCGTGCACACGCTCGCACCGGCCATCGGCACCGCGCACGGCCTTTATCGCGGCGAACCGCGCATCGATTTCGACCGCATCGCAAGCATCTCCGCCAAGGTGGACGTGCCGCTCGTGCTGCACGGCGGGTCGGGCATCCCCGAACAGCAGGTGAAGCGCTGCGTATCGCTCGGCATGGCCAAAATGAACGTGGCCACCGAACTGCGCATCGTGTTTACGGACGCGATTCGCAGCGTCTTGCTGCAAAATCCCGAGGAAAACGATCCGAGAAAGTACATGGGATTGGCCAAACAGGCAATGAAGGAAGCGGCCAAAGAAAAAATACGGCTGTGCGGAAGCGTGGGGAAAGCCGATGAATGCCGCTAGTCGCGGACAAATTGCCGCCGTCGCGCTGAACGCGGCGATCGACAAGACGTATTTTGTCGATCGCCTGAGAGTCGGCGAGGTGAACCGGGTGCCGACCGTGCTGCCTTTGCCCGGAGGCAAGGGGATCAATGTGGCGAAAGTCGCGGCGGAACTGGGCGAGCGGGTCACCGTCAGCGGGTTTCTCGGCGGCTTCAACGGCCGGTGGATCGAAACGGCGCTGGCGGAGATGGGAATCCCGAGCCGCGTCGTGAAAGTGCAAGAGGAATCGCGTATATGTCTCAATATCATCTCCACGGAAAGCGGCACATCGACGGAACTGCTTGAACCGGGACCGGAAATCACCGCCGCGCAGGCGGACGAATATTTGGCCTTGTTTTCCGATCTGGCCCGGCAGTCGAAGGTGGTGGCGCTGTCCGGCAGTCTGCCTCGCGGATTGGCGCCCGATTTTTATGCGCGCCTGGTCAAGCTGGCCAAAGCGGAAGGGGCCGCCGTCATCGTCGATACGAGCGGCGGCGCGTTGAAGGAAGCGATCGCCGCCGTGCCGGACGTGCTGAAACCGAATGTGCATGAGCTGGCGCAGCTCACGGGGCGCACTTACGATACGGTCGAGGACGTTTTCGGCGAAATTCAGCGACTCATGGAGAACGGCATCCGCGCCGTGCTCGTCACGTTGGGTGCGGACGGCACGGCGGCGGGCATCGACGGCAAATTGTACCGGGTGGAACCGGTGCCGGTCGAGGTCGTCAATCCCGTCGGCTGCGGCGACGCGTTTGTCGCCGGCGCGGCGGCGGGGATCGTGCGTGATCTCGGTCCCCGCGGCCTGCTTGCGCTGGCCGCCGCTTGCGCCACCGCCAACGCCCTGAATCCCGGCGTGGGAGAAATTCGCCGCGAACAGGTCGAATCCTTGCTGCCGAGAATCGTCGTCAAAGAAGTCGGATAGTCCTCTCGCACAATCTCTTGCCGCTCGATGATTTTCTTTTTGCGCCACGCCTTCGGGCGTGTTTTTTCGTGCATATTTCCGGGCGTTTGACCGGCTGTTTCTCCATATGTTACAATCTTTTCCGTGAGGTGAACGGCTGGTCATCCGGAAGGTGAACATCCGGTCACTCCGTGTGCGAATCGATGCAGACAGAGATCCAAGGGCAGGAGTGAAGAGAATGGTCAACGGAATCATCAAATTTTCCCTCAACAACAAATTTGCCGTCTGGCTGCTGACAATCATCGTCACGGCCGCAGGTTTGTATTCCGGTTTGACGATGAAGCAGGAACTGCTTCCGGAACTGGAAGTCCCCATCATTTCGGTGACGACGATATATCCCGGGGCCTCGCCGGAAGAAGTGCTGGAGGGCGTCACCAAGCCGCTGGAACAATCTCTGCGCTACCTGGACGGCGTAAAATCGGTCACCTCCACGTCGATGGAAAATGCCTCAAACTTGATCCTGGAGTATGATTACGGCCAAAATATGGACTTTGCCATCATGGATGTCCGGGAAGCGCTGAAAAACATTTCGCTTCCGGATTCCGCCAGCGATCCGAGCTTGTCCAGACTGAGCATGAACATGCTCCCGGTGCTGGCCGTCAGCATCGCCGACGAGAACCGTCCGCTGGAAGATTTGACCCGCCTCGTCGAAGAGCAGATCGTCCCGGAACTGCAAGGTTTGGACGGCGTCGCCAGCGTGCAGATCGCCGGCCAGTACGTGCGGGAAGTCGAACTGCGCTGGAACGAGCAACGCATGCGGGAGCTCGGCATTACCGAGGAGACGGTTCAGGGCATTATCCGGGCGTCCGCCCTCCGCGCTCCGCTCGGGCTGTTTGAGATGGAAAACAGCGAAAAAGCGGTCGTCGTGGACGGCAACATTCTCACGCTGGAAGATTTGAAACAGCTGGCCATTCCCGTCGTCCCTTCCCAGGCGCCCCAGGGGGCGGGCCCGCAAGGTTTGCCGTCGGGACAGCCGTCCGCCGGAATGGGGGGAGCGACTCAGGGAGATCAAGCGCCGGCCGCCGATGCGGGCGACGCTCAGCTTATGCCGGAGACGAACGCCGGCAGCGCAGCGCAAGGAGCGCAGGCGCCCGCCGGATTCGATCCGTCATCGGCAGCCTCGTTCGGCATTCCGACGGTACAGCTGCAGGAAATCGCCGATATTGAAGTCATCGGTCGCGCGGAGTCGATCTCCCGCACGAACGGCTCGGCGTCGATCGGCCTGCAGATCATCAAGGCGCCGGATGCCAACACGGTGGAAGTCGTCGATCGGGTGAAAGAGAAATCGGCGGAATTTGCCGAACGGTATGAAGGTCTCGACATCGTGCACCTGTTCGACCAGGGCGAACCGATCGTGCAGTCCGTCGCGACGATGCTGGACAAGGCGCTGTACGGCTCCATTTTCGCCGTGATCGTCATTTTGCTGTTCCTGCGCAACATCCGAACGACGATCATTTCCATCATCTCCATTCCGCTGTCGCTGCTGATCGGCATCCTGCTGCTGCATCAAATGGATATCAGCCTGAATATGATGACGCTGGGAGCGATGACGGTCGCCATCGGGCGCGTGGTGGACGATTCCATCGTCGTCATCGAAAACATCTACCGGCGGCTTTCGTTGAAAAACGAGCCGCTGAAAGGAAAAGAACTGATCCGCAGCGCCACACGGGAAATGTTCATCCCGATCATGTCTTCCACGATCGTCACGATCGCGGTGTACGTGCCTCTGGCGGCTGTCAGCGGCATGGTCGGCGAACTGTTCATCCCGTTTGCGCTGACGATGGTGTTCGCGCTGCTGGCCTCGCTGCTTGTGGCGGTCACGCTCGTGCCGGCGCTCGGCCACACGATGTTCCGCAAGGGCATCCGTGAAGACCGCCGCCACGATGCGGAACACCCGGGCAAACTGGCGTCCGGTTATCGCAAACTGCTGAACTGGGCGCTGAATCACAAAGCGATAAGCATGTTGGCCGCGGTGGCGCTGCTCGTCGCCAGCCTGTTCCTGATCCCCGTCATCGGCGCGAGCTTCCTGCCCGAAGAAGAGCAGAAGTACGCGATGATCACCTACAGTCCGTCGCCTGGGGTGCTGCTGGAAGAAGTGGAGCAGACGGCGCTGGAAGCGGAGAAACTCATTCTTTCCGAGCAGGACGTCATCAATTTGCAGTATTCGGTCGGCGGATCCAATCCGTTGAGCCCGGGACAATCGAAATCGGCGCTGTTTTTCGTGCAGTACGACAATGATGTCAAGCATTTCAGCGAAATCAAAACACAGCTGCTGGAAAAACTGCGCCGGGAAGTGCCGGGTTCCGGGGAATGGAATTTGCTCGATTTCGCGGCCGGACTGGGCGGATCGAACATGAGCCTGCTCGTGTACGGGGACAGCCTGGAATCGATCCAGTCCGCGACACAGCAGATCGAAGAACTGATGAAGTCCGATCCCGCATTCGACAAAGTCGAATCGAGCCTCAGCGAAGCGTACGATCAATATACGCTGGTTGCCGACCAGCAAAAGCTGAGCTCTCTCGGACTCACCGCCGGACAAATCGTCATGGCGCTGAATCCGGTTCGCGAACAGCCGGTGCTGACGGAGATCGCCGTGGACGGCAAAAAGGTGGAAGTGAAAGTGAAGGCGGACCAAAACACGTTCACGTCCATCGAGGAGATTCGCAATCATGCGCTCCAGTCCCCGCTCGGCATTCCGGTGCCGCTGAAAGACGTCGTCGAAGTGCGCGAAGGCAAAACGCCGGACACGCTTACGATGAAAGACGGCCGGCTGTATGCGGAAATTACCGCGGAAGTGAAGGCGAAGGACGTCGCCGGAGCTTCCTCGGCCCTGGAATCGAAAATCGACGCGCTGAACCTTCCGCCGGAAATCACGGTGGATTTCGGCGGCGTCACCGAACAAATCACGGAGACGTTCACGCAGCTCGGCCTCGCCATGTTGGCGGCCATCGCCATCGTGTATTTCGTGCTCGTGGTGACGTTCCACGGCGCTCTGGCTCCGTTCGTCATCCTGTTCTCCCTGCCGTTTGCCGTCATCGGCGCGCTGGTCGGTTTGTGGTTGGCGGGAGAAACGCTGAACGTCTCGGCCCTGATGGGGGCGCTCATGTTGATCGGGATTGTGGTCACCAACGCCATCGTGTTGATCGACCGCGTCATCCGCAAAGAAGCGGAAGGTTTGTCCACGCGGGAGGCGCTGCTCGAAGCGGGGGCGACCCGTCTGCGCCCGATTTTGATGACCGCCTTCGCCACGGTCGGCGCGCTGCTGCCGCTGGCTTTCGGCAATGAGGACTCCGGCATGATCACGCGCGGTCTCGGGATTACGGTCATCGGCGGGCTGACGAGCTCCACGCTGCTGACGCTCGTCATCGTGCCGATCGTCTACGAGCTGCTGATGAGATTCCGCATCAAAAAGCCGTCCGCAGCGGAAGAATGACGTCACATTGAACTGTTTCGGAAGACGGGATCCCATCCGGCCGGCGTGCCGCGCAAGTACCAACCCGTGTTGTGGGGAAAACGCGCCGTTCCCCAACGCCGGTCGGCTGTTTTCGGACCCTCTTCCGGCGTTCTGAAAGGTGGCTGCCAATGAACGGAAAAAAACAGCAAATCCTCGAAGCGGCCATGAAATGTTTTGCGCAAAAAGGATTCAAGGAAACGTCCATCCAGGATATCGTGGACGAGGTGGGCATTGCCAAAGGGTCCGTCTACATTTATTTCAAATCCAAGGAGGACCTGCTGATTTCCGCATTGAGACACGCGTTCGAACGCATGGCCCAAGAAATGGACGCGGTGTCGGAAGATGTCCGGCTCTCTCCCCGGGAAGTGCTGGAGCGCCAAATCCGGGTCCAGTTCAAGCTCGCCGAGGAGTACGGCGATTTCATCCGCACGCTGATTCTGGAATCCGCCGTGTCGCTGGATGAAAAAATGGAACAGTTTCTGCGCGAAATTCGGTCGCGAACGTTTCAATGGGTGTACCGCCCGATGGAGAAACTGTACGGCGAGCGGTTGGAACCCTATATGATCGATGCGATCATGCTCTATTTCGCCATGCTGGGGCAGATGGTCGAGATGCTGGTGATTTACAACATCCGCCTTGACATGGACCGGCTGCCCGAATTTATATTGGACCGGCTGGACGACGTCGTGGAAGGCATGATCAAGAGAGGCCGGCCGCCGATGATGACGCCGGAAATGGTCTTGCCGTTGCAGATCGATCCGTCCGCCGCGGACGCTCGTTCGAAATGGCGGCGCATCCTCGATACGCTGCGGGAAATGGCGGAGGCGGACGATCTGCCTGCGAACAAGCGGTCCGAACTGGAGTCGTATTTGTTCGTGCTGCAGCGGGAGGGCGAAAAGCCCGCCCCCAATCCCGCGGTGATTCACAGCATTGTCGGCGATCTGAAAAGCTTCGGCATCGTTTCGTGGTCCGAAACGCTGGACGAACTGCTGTCGGCGTTGCCGAACGAAGGCAAATCCGCAGGAAAGGACGGATGAGCATGGATTGGATCGCTTCCGTCGCCGAACAAAAAATCCGCGAAGCGATTCAGAATGGAGAGTTCGACCGGCTGCCCGGGGCGGGGAAACCGCTTCGTCTCGACGACGATTCCGGCGTCCCGGAACATTTGCGGGCCGGTTACCGCCTGCTCAAAAACGCGGGGATGATTCCGGAAGAACTGCAGCTGCGCAAGGAAATGCTGACGTTGGAAGATTTGCTCGCCTGCTGCCGGGACGAACGGGAAAAAACGAAACTGCGCGGCGAACTGGCCGTCAAAAAACTGCGCTATCAGACGTTGATGGCAGGGCGCGGATGGACGGCCACCGCCGCGTATTGGCAATACGAACCGAAAATCCGGGAAAAGCTGCTGGATGCGAAACCGCAGCATCCGCACGACCGCAGCGCCGAAGCGCCAAACGCATCCGCCGAAACGGGAACGGAAACCGAACGGCACAAATGACGAAATAGACGCGAATCCGACCAATATGGTCGGATTTTTGCGTATACGCCCGCCCGTACGGCCGATTTTGTTTTTGAAAGTCCGGGACAAATCCACTACAATGAAGTTATTGCCAACGCGAACCGACAATGGGGAGGAGCCATGCATGCAGCCGATAGATCCGGGAGCGGTGCAGCGTATGCTGCATTCTTTTCAGGACACCGACGTCTATTTGTTCCTTGAAATGACGACCGGGGCTTACGCCTCGCTGATGGACAACACGAAGTTCACCGCTTCGGCGTTTGTGAAAAACGCCGTGATCCGCTACAGCGAGGGAACGATTGCCGGAAACGGACCCTATCGGGTCGGTCTGAAGCTGCCGCTCGGATGGGTGTACGCGCAAGGATTGACGCATTGGGACGAGGCGGCCGGCGACAAGCTTCTGCTCGCCGGCCACGACCATGAGGGCAAACTCGTCGTCGGCCTGTACATCGGCCGGGAACCGTTATGACGTCCGGGTATGACCGTCCGGGCGAAAGGGGGAAAACTTGGATGGACAAACAGCGCCATGTGCTGCTCGTGCTGCCGCATCCGGACGACGAATCGCACATATCCGGCACACTGGCCCGATATGTGCAGCAGGGAACGCCGGTAACCTATGTGTGTCTCACGCTCGGAGAAATGGGACGGAACATGGGGAAACCGATCATCGCCAACCGGCTCACGCTGCCGGAAATCCGCAAGCGTGAACTGGAACAATCGTGCCGGAGCATCGGCATTCAGGATTTGCGCATGTGGGGTTATCACGACAAAACCGTGGAATTCGAAGACCGGGACGCGCTGGCCGGCCGCATCGCGGATTTGATCCGCGAGCTGAAAACTTCGCTCGTGATCACTTTTTATCCCGGTTTCAGCGTGCATCCCGATCACGAAGCTTGCGGCGAAGCGGTCATTCGCGCGGTCGAAAGCTTCCCCGCCGCGGAACGGCCGACCGTTCACTGCGTCGCCTTTTCGGCGGGGTGCGAAGAAATCCTCGGACCGCCGGACGTCGTCAACGACGTCAGCGACTTTATGAAGCAGAAGATGGGGTCGTTCCACGCGCATCGGTCGCAGTTCCAGCTCATGGTGGGCGACCGGTCGTTTGACGATCCGCAGTGGAAAGCCTGGTGGGGAACCGAACGGTTTTGGACGTATCGATTTTCTTGATCGGCCGCGCCTCCGCTCAGTTCCGTTTCGGCGCGGCCGCAACCCAAACGGGCAAGCCGGAATTTTGCGCGATCGGAACGATACGCGGTAGGCGACGCCCGATGGACTCTCGGCGCGGGAAACGGCCGGCGGCCGACTTTTGCAGGGGGAACGAAAAGTGAAACGTCATGCGGTACTGTTGGGAGAAAGCGGGAGACACGCCATCGCGTCGGTGTATGCCGGCGGCACGATGGAGGAGCTGAAGCAGCTGGTCGAACTGTATCCGGACGTCATCGACCGAACCAACCTGGAACAGCATCGCGAGGCGGCCGCGAGAGCGGAATTCGCCTTTTCCACCTGGGGCATGTGCGCCTTTACGCCGGAAGAAATCCGCACGTATTTTCCCCGCTTGAAAGCGGTGTTTTACGCGGCCGGGTCGGTGCAGGGATTCGCGCGGCCGTTTCTCGAATGCGGCGTCGACGTGTTCAGCGCCTGGGCGGCCAACGCGATTCCGGTGGCGGAGTTCGCCGCGGCGCAAATTTTGCTCGCCAACAAAGGCTATTTCCAGTCGGTGGTGAAATACCGCCGCGGCGGTTACCATGACGCGCGTTCCTATTCCTTGCGGCATCCGGGAAATTACGACACCCGGGTTGGCATACTCGGAGCGGGGATGATCGGAAAGAAAGTGATCGAGCTCTTGAAACCGCATCGGCTGGAAATCGCGGTGTTCGATCCGTTTTTGCCGGATGAAAAAGCGAAAGAATTGAACGTCTTCAAAACCGATCTGGAGTACATTTTCACCCACTGCCACACCATTTCCAACCATCTGGCCAACAACGCCCAGACCGTGGGGATGCTGAACAAGAAATATTTTCGCCTGATGCAGCCCTACGCGACTTTTATCAATACGGGAAGGGGCGCGCAGGTGGTGGAAGCCGATCTCATCGAAGCGCTCAGGGAAGTGCCGACGCGCACCGCGCTCCTGGACGTGACGGATCCCGAGCCGGCGGCGCAGGACAGCGAATGGCACAAGCTGGACAACGTGTTTTTGACGCCGCACATCGCCGGCAGCCAGGGACAGGAAGTCATTCGCATGGCGCGCTTCATGATCGACGAATGCCGCAATTACTTGACGGGCCAACCGCTGCGGTACCGGGTCACGCCGGACATGCTGGCGACCATGGCATAGGAAGGTGGACACCATGATCCGGACGGGGTTGATTTCGGTCACCTTTCGTCGGCTGGACCCGGAAAGCATCGTTTCGTGGGCGTCCCGCGCGAACTTGTCGGCGATCGAATGGGGCGGCGATGTGCATGTGCCGCACGGGGATGTGCAGCGGGCGCGCCTCGTCGGCTGCATGACAAGGGAGGCCGGACTGAACGTATGCTCGTACGGTTCTTATTATCGCGTCGGATGCGGCGCCGCGGGCAATGCGGTCGACTTCGAACGCGTTCTGGAGACGGCCGTTGCGCTGCAGGCGCCGGCCATCCGCGTCTGGGCGGGAGACCGCGGGTCGGAGGCGGCGGACGAAGCGTGGCGGCGGCAAGTGGCGGAAGACGCGCGCCGCATCGCGGAACTGTCCGCATCGGCGGGAGTGAGGATCGATTTCGAATACCACAGCCATACATTGACGGATACGACGGAAAGCGCGCTGTCGCTGCTTTCGGCAATCGATCACCCCAACGTTCGCTGCCATTGGCAGCCGCGCATACAGGACGACTTCGCACAGAGCTGCGCCGGACTCGAGCCGCTGTTGTCCCGGCTGGCCAATGTCCACGTGTTTCACTGGCTGCCTTCCGGCGAGCGGCGACCGCTTCATGAGGGCGAGGAGAGGTGGCGGCGATATTTGTCGGCGCTCTTGCCGACGGGAAGCGAACACTATGCGCTGTTGGAATTCGTGAAGGACGACGATCCGATGCAAATGATGAGCGACGCGGAGACGTTGCATCGCATTTTGGACGTCATTGGCGCCGCCGGAAGTTCCCGCGCATAAACCGCCGCGGCAGCGCCGATCCCGCCGCGGCTTTGCGGTCCATTTCATGTCCGGTTTCACGACGGCGTTTGTGACCGAATACATACCGGACGCATGACCCTCCTCGTGAAGAGGTCGGAAAAAGCCATTGCCAAATGTATACTACCATGGTAGTATACAAAATAGAAAACGGTATCCGCTTTCATTCCGACCATCTTCAGAGACCGGTCGCCTCGGTACCGACTTTGGCGCTGCTATTCGGGCTGCGGCGATCGTTCGCGCAAGAACTTGCCATCCAGGTGAAGGAGTAGAGAACGGTGAACAAATCGCAAAGGAAAACCACCCCGTTCAATGTCAAGCAGTTTGTGTACAACTCGTTGTGGGACGACATCATGCAGGCGAAACTTCCGCCGGGAAAACGGTTGTCCGAGCAGGAAATCGCGCTCAAGCTGAACGTGAGCCGCACGCCGGTGCGGGAGGCGTTTATCAACCTGGCCAAGGAAGGGCTGGTGGAAATTTTTCCGCAGCGGGGAACGTTTGTGACGAAAATCGATTTGAAAGAAGTGCGTCAGGCGGTGTTTATCCGGGAATCGCTGGAGGTATCCGTGCTGACGGAACTGATCGGAAAGGTGACGGACGAACAAATTTCGCAGTTGAAGCGGATGATCGCCGAGCAGGAAACGGAGCGCCAACGGGCGGATTTTCTCCGTTTTTACGAACTGGATGAGGAATTCCACCGGACTTTGGCGGTCATGAGCGGATATCCCCGGGCATGGGAGGTGATCAAGGCTTCGAAGGTGCAGATGGATCGCGTCCGCTGGCTGAGCCTGCCGCTCGCTTCGCGAATTGCGAAACTGATCGAGCAGCATGCCGCCATTGTCCAGGCGTTGGAAGAAGGCCGTGCGGAAAAGGCGAAACAGGCCTTGTCCGAACATCTGACGTATGCCGCGCAGCCGGTGGAAATTCAAGAAAAGTTCCAGGACTATTTTGTTCATTCGCCGTAGAATTGCATAATTTCACACAACATCGCAGGAATCACCATGCTGGGAGGAGTGACGCAGGATGAACGTCAACGGAAAAGCGGCGCTCGTGACCGGCGCCGGAAAAGGAATCGGCAAGGCCGCGGCCGTTCGTCTCGCCGCCGCCGGCGCCGCGGTCGCGGTGGTGGATTTGGACGAACGGGCGGTGCAAGAAACGGTGCGCGACATTGAAAGCGCCGGAGGAAAAGCGGCCGGTTATGTGACGGACGTCTCCCGGGAAGAGCAGGTCGCCGATACGGTGCGGCGCATCGAAGAACGGTTCGGCCGCATCGACATTCTCGTGAATTGCGCGGGCATTCAGCGGTACGGCACCGTGGTGGACACGAGCGTCGAACTGTGGGATGAAGTGATGAACGTCAACCTGAAAGGCGTATTTTTGATGTGCAAGCACGTCATCCCGGTCATGCGCAAGCAACAAGGCGGCGCCATCGTGAACATTTCCTCCGTGCAAGCGTTCGTCACCCAGAAACAGGTGGCCGCGTACACGGCCAGCAAAGGGGCGATCAACGCGCTGACGCGGGCGATGGCGGTCGATCACGCGGCGGAGGGCATCCGGGTCAATGCGATTTGCCCGGCGTCGGTCGATACGCCGATGCTGCGGTGGGCGGCCGGTTTGTTCGGCGGCGACGTCGAAGAAACGGTAAAAAGCTGGGGCAAAGCGCACCCGATCGGACGGGTGGCGCGGGCGGACGAAATCGCCGAGGCGGTGCTGTTCCTCGCCAGCGATTCGTCATCGTTCATCACCGGCAGCGAGCTGAAGGTGGACGGCGGAACGACATCGATGATCGCGGTCGCGCTGCCCGATTAACGATTAAGGGGAAACTCGCAGAGGAGAGGGATGAGGGAGTCGGATGAAAATTACGGATATCCGGGCGACGACGGTGACGGTGCCGCTCGAAGCGCCGCTGCGCCACGCCAGCGGCGCGCACTGGGGCCGGTTCGTGCGCACGATCGTGCAGGTGGAAACCGATGAGGGCATCGTCGGACTGGGAGAGATGGGCGGCGGCGGCGAGAGCGCGGAAGCCGCGTTCCAAGGCATGAAGACGTACTTGATCGGCCATGACCCGTTCGAACTGGAGAAAATGCGCTTCATGATTTGCAACCCGACGGCGAGTCTGTACAACAACCGAACGCAAATTCACGCGGCGCTGGAATTCGCGTGCCTGGACATCATCGGCAAAAAGCTCGGCGTTCCGGTATACCAATTGCTCGGCGGCAAAGTGCGCGACGAGGTGGCGTTCGCGAGCTACTTGTTTTTCCGTTACCCCGACGAGAAAAGCTGCGAGGGCGAAGTGCGCACGCCGGAACAGCTGGTCGAACATATGAAGGAACTGCGCCGACGGTACGGTTTTCGCTCCCACAAGCTCAAGGGCGGCGTGTTTGATCCGCGGTACGAGCTGGAATGTTATCGCGCGATAGCGGACGCGTTTCCGGACGACACGTTCCGCTATGATCCCAACGCGGTGCTGTCGGTGGAAGACAGCCTGCATTTCGCGCACGCCATCGAAGATATTCGCAACGATTATTTCGAAGACCCGACATGGGGTTTGAACGGCATGCGGCGCGTCCGCGAAAACATCCGGATTCCGACGGCGACCAACACCGTCGTCGTCAACTTCGAGCAATTGGCCGCCAACGTGCTGCATCCCGCGGTGGACGTCATCCTGCTGGACACGACGTTTTGGGGCGGCATCCGGCCGTGCGTCAAAGCGGCGGGCGTGTGCGAGACGTTCCAGCTCGGCGTGAGCGTCCATTCGTCCGGCGAACTGGGCATCCAGCTGGCGACGATGCTGCATCTCGGCGCGGTGCTGCCGAACTTGACCTATGCGGCTGACGCGCATTACCACCATCTGCGCGACGATATTATCAAGGGCGGCAAAATGGAGTACCGGGACGGCAAAATCAAGGTGCCCGACGGTCCCGGCCTCGGCGTGGAGCTGGATGAAGACAAACTGAAGCAGTACGCGGAGCTGTACAAGGAACTCGGCGGATATACGTACGACAAGGATCCGTACCGTCCCGGCTGGATTCCGCTCGTGCCGAACACCAACTGGGCGAACCACAGATCGACCTGGAATTGAGGCGCAATGACTTTTTGTCTATGTCTTAATGAGAGAAGGAGGTTGGCGGCATGGCATCCCTGGTCCCGTTTGAACAAGTGGAAGTGTTTTTCGACGGCATCTTTACCGATCCGATGCTGAACCACCCGGAAGGGCTGGCGTTCGACAAAGACGGTGATTTGTGGTGCGGCGGCGAAAGCGGCGAAATTTTCCGCATCGATAAGGAAGGCAAGCGGATCGAGCTCGCGGCCTCCACCGGAGGGTTTTGCCTCGGCATGGCATTCGACCGCAAAGGAAATTTGTACGTTTGCGATTTGAAAAAAAAGGCGGTGTTCAAATTTCATCCGTCCACGGGAGAATTGACGCTGTTTGCCGGCGGAACTCCCGACGTCCCCATGACGCCGAATTTTCCGGTCGTCGATCACGAACGCAACTGCCTGTACGTGTCCAACAGCGTGAATGATGCACCGGGCATTTGGCGGTTCGACCTGGACACCGGCAGCGGCTTTATGTGGTACGACCGGCCGCTCGGTTTCGGCAACGGGATGGCGCTGGCGCCGGACGGAAATTCGCTGTATGTAGCCGAAACGTTTGCCCGCCGCATCAGCCGCATCCCGATTTTGGCGGACGGCCGTCCCGGGGAAAAGGAAGTCGTGGCGCACGTCGACGCGCTGCCCGACGGGCTGGCTGTCGACGAGCACGGCCGCATTTACGTCAGCTGCTATGAGCCGTCGCAGGTGCTGCGCATCAACGAAGACCGCACGGTGGTGACGGTCGTCCGCGACGAGGAGGCGCACACGCTGTGCCACCCGACCAACTGCGCGTTTTCCGGCGACAACTTGTACACGGCCAATCTCGGCCGCTGGCACATCACCAAAATTCCGGTCGGCGTGCGCGGCAAATCGCTGCTGTGAGCGCTTTGCCGCCGCCGTGCCGGCGAGCGGCGGAACCGTGCCGCGGCAACGCGGACCGGCCGTACCGTCCGCGTTGACATCCCGGACATGGTTCCCCCATAATATAGGTATTCCAACGAAGGAAAGGCACCTTGACAAAGCCGGACACATTTCTTGTGGACGCGACTTTTGCGAGGTGCCTTTTTTCCGGATGAGAAATGGAAAGGAGGCGGCGTCGTTGGATCGGAAACCAAACAAGCAGCCGGACCGGGTGCGCGAACAATCGTGGACCTATGACATGTACGCTTCGCTGCCGGAAGACGGCAACCGGTATGAAGTGCTGGACGGCGTGCTGGAATTGATGTCACCCGGGCCGTCGGCTTCTCATCAAACTGTAAACAGAGAGCTGCTATTTATTTTAATGCAAAGTTGCCGGTCGGATTATATTTTATTCTCCGCTCCATTGGACGTCATCTTGAGCGACACGGTCGTCGTGCAGCCCGACCTTGTCATGATTCACCGCTCGCGTGAACAGATCGTCACCGAACGGGCGATCGAAGGGGCCCCCGATCTGGTCGTGGAAATCGTCTCTCCCGGCTCCCGCAAAAGAGACAAAGTGGTCAAGCTAACGCTGTATGCCCGTCACGGGGTGCCGGAATATTGGGTGATCGATCCGGTGTCTCGCACGCTGGAACAGTATAAACCGGGGGAGGGCGGCGTCTATCGTCTGCACAACCTGTTTGAACGGGATGACACCGTGGTTTCGGACCATGTGCCGTGCATTTCGTTTGCGCTCCGCGATCTGTTTGCGGACATGCCGTCATCAAGAGGCGAAGCGTGATCGCGGGATTACGATCCGATCAACGCTGCGATGCGCTGCGACTCGCGTTAGGGAAAGCCGTCTCCAAACCGAAATTTGCCCAATTAGGTGAATATGCGACGCAACCTCCCGGCGGTTTCGCGATCGCGCCGTTCCCGTTCGAATCCGTGCGCTCCGCGGAACCGCCCGTCGATGATCGGCGGGGACGGCACGGCGAATATTTCCAAAAGCTACCGGCGCATCCCGCATTTTGCCCGTCCGCGACAGCACGCCTCCCAAAAGCACTTCCACCCGAAAGTAATGAAGCATGGCGTTACGCAAGTCCAACTCCATGCGCGCGATAACCGCCCGTTTTCGCTTTCTCCATTTTACTCCGCGTTCAGGCGGCATGATGTGAAAGGCCTGAAATGGACCGCTTTTTTCCCCGATGTCGTTTCGGAAGTTTTCCCCGAAAACAGCTTGTTGTGCCATCCCGCCTCCGTATCTTCGCAAAAGGGTATCCGGGAATGTTGAGGCAAAACGATCATAGTTTGATAGAAGAGGAGGTGACGGATGATGCCGAAAAACGCACGGGGCAAAACGCTGTGGAAACTGCCGGCGAGAGGCCGGGGAACTTGTCCGATTTGTTTGTCCACGAGAATCAAATTGTTGTATCCGAGAACGAAGACGGACGGAAGCCAAATCCGCGTATGCAAACGCTGTTCTTCCGCCTCGCAATCGAAAATCGACTCCGCTTTGAATCTTTCGCCATTCACGGCCTATCGAAGGAAGCATAAAAGGGAACTGGCAAGGTTGAAAACCGAAGCCAGGCCGTCACCGTAAGCCAGCACCGCCGCGGCCGCAGGGAAGCGCCCGGTCAGGCGGGAGGGAGAACCGCGCGCTTCCGCCGCCCGTTCGCGCCCGTCATCTTGCCGTGTATCAGCGCCGGAAGCCGGACGGGGACAAGACGGGAGCCGGCAGAAAGCAGGCCTGCGGAAACTCGGCGTTCATTCCAAAACGGCCCCATCAAGCAACCTCGAATCCGGTCCGTGCGCCGGGTTCTTTTTCTTGTATATAAACCGCGAATTTTGTAAAATAATCTTGGATTTTTTATTGACTTTTATTCTATTTCCCATTACAATACAATTCATAGTTTCCCGCTTGGAAAACTATAATCGACATTCAACCAAGAACAGTCAAATGAAAAATGGAGGTCAACGATGAAACACATCAAAAGATTGTCTATCATCGCGTTATTGTTTGCCATCATTTTCGTGGTTTCCGCATGCGGGAACAACAACAAAGACAATACCGGCGCCAAAAACAGCGGGAATAATGCCGGTGAAACGGTGAGTTATCCCACCAAACCGATTGAACTGATCGTTCCGTTTGACGCCGGCGGCGTATCCGATATTTTGGCCCGTTCTTTCGTGGATGCCGCGCAAGGGATCATCAGCCAGCCGATTACCGTGAAAAACATCGGCGGCGGCTCCGGCACGATCGGCAACTACGAACTGGTGAAATCGCCGCCTGACGGATACACCTGGTTGTGGGCGGCGACCGGACACATTTCTTCCACGCTGCACATCACGCCCGCGCAATATACGAAAGACGACTTTACGATCGTCAATAAGGCGGGCGAAATGGTGGCGGCCGTCGTCGTGCCGAAAGATTCTCCGTTCCAGACGCTGCAGGATTTGGTCGATTACGCGAAGGCAAACCCGGGCAAACTGACGGTCGGCAACCCGGGAGAAGGAACCGTCGTCGCGCTGTTGGCGAACATGTTCGCGGACGAAACCGGCGTGGAAATCGAGCATGTGCCTTATCAAGGCAGCGGCCCGCTTCTGCCTTCCGTGCTGGGCGGCCACGTTCAGGTCGGTTTCATGAACGTGCCGGAAGTTCGCGGACAAGTCGAAGCCGGAGAACTTCGCGCGCTGGCCGTGCTGAGCGAACAGCGGGTGGAACTGCTTCCCGACATTCCGACCGCCATCGAGCAGGGGATTGACGTCGCCGGCGGCGCCAGCCACTTCATCATCATTCCGAACAACGTACCGGAAGAGATCGTCGCGAAGATTGACGAACTGACGAAGAAAGTGTACGAATCGGAAAACTTCAAGCAAAAAATGGCCGATATCAGCTATCAGTTGGCGTACAAAAACGGCGCCGACGCGAAAGCGGAAGTGGATGAATGGTATGAGAAGACCGGCGAACTTTACAGAAAGTTGGGGCTTATAAAATGAGCCAAACCGTCTTCCGGGCGCGGGTGATCACCGCGCTTGTCTTGTTGGTGTTGGGCATCGTCGTCCTGTGGCAGTCCCGCGATCTCCCGTTCGGAACGCTGAACCGGATGCAGGCGGGATTTTTCCCGATACTGTTCGGATGCCTCATGTCGGGCTTGAGCTTGGCGATGCTGTGCAACCTGTACCGGAGCAGAAAGAACGGCGCCGTTACCGATGATGGTTCGCATGAAGACGAAGAACCGGTCCATTTGCGGGGCGCCCTCGCCTTTATCGCGATTTTTGTGCTGTTTGTGCTCGTGACGAACGCGTTCGGTTTTCTTGCCGCCTCCGTCGTGGCGATGGCCGCCGCAGGGTACGTGATGGGGTTGAGAAACTGGCGGCTTGCCGTCTTGTCCGTCGGGACAGCGGCGGTAATTTGGATCATTTTTGACGTCTGGCTGGGCCTTTCCCTGCCTCACGGCGCTTGGCTATAAAATTCGTTACCGACTTTTGGGGTGGGAATCCATGACGGGTATTGAAGAGATTTTGAACGGGTTCGCCTCCGCGCTGTCCCTCACCAACTTGCTGGTCTGCCTGGCCGGCGTCGCCTTGGGCACCCTTGTCGGCGTACTTCCCGGCCTGGGTCCCGTCGGAGCCATATCCATGCTGCTTCCGCTCACCTTTTCCATGGAACCCGTATCCGCGCTCATCCTTGTGGCGGGGGTTTATTTTGGCGGAATGTACGGAGGGTCGACGACTTCGATCCTCGTCAATGTGCCGGGAGAGGCGGCATCGGTCGTGACGACGCTCGACGGATACAAAATGACGCAAAAAGGGCGCGCCGGGGCCGCTCTGGCCATTTCCGCCATCGGATCGTTCATCGCCGGAACGATCGGGATGGTGCTGCTGACTTTTTTGGCTCCTCCGATCGCCCGCATGGCGATCAAGTTCGGTCCTCCCGAATATTTTGCCATCGTACTCGCGGGATTATTGATCTTATCCCGATTGACGGACAAATCGTTGATCCGCAGCTATTTGCTGATCTCCGTCGGTGTCGTCATCGCGCTCGTCGGCATCGATCCGTCCAGCGGCATGCTGCGGCTGACGTTCGATTCCCCGTGGCTCGTCGACGGGGTGGACTTCATCCCCATCATCATGGGATTGTACGGACTCGCCGAAGTGATCGGCTCCCTTGAGCAAGTTCACCTCAAACCCGAGAAGACGGATTTGTCCCTGAAAAAATTGCTGCCGACGCGCACGGAAATGAAACGCAGCACGGGACCGATCGTCCGCGGCGGGCTGCTCGGATTTTTCATGGGGCTGCTCCCCGGACCGGCAAAAGACCGGCGAAAGAGATGGGGGGAAGCCCCTTTTTTTTCATTCTTTCATCTTGAAAAGTCAAGGGATATAATAACCATAAACGAAGCCGGGAGGAAGCAGCATGACCAAACATCGCATTTATACGACAAGCTTGGCCAGCGTTTATCCCCATTACCTTGCCAAAGCGGAGAAAAAAGGGCGAACGAAAGCGGAAGTCGATGAAATCATCCGATGGTTGACGGGGTACAGCCAGGAAGAATTGGAGGCGCATTTGGAGAAAAAGACCGATCTGGAAACGTTCTTTTCCGAAGCGCCCCAACCGAATCCTTCGCGGGCTTTGATCAAAGGGGTCATCTGCGGCATCCGCGTGGAAGACATCCAGGAACCGATCATGCGGGAAATTCGCTATATGGACAAGCTGATCGACGAGTTGGCCAAAGGCAAAGCGATGGAGAAAATTTTGCGGAAATGACGGCGGCAATCGCGCACTGAAAAGTAAGAAAAACAAGGATTGACATAACACCTTTAGGTGTTATAATGAATGTAACACCGAAAGGTGTTATTTTGAAATGGGAGGTATGTATGGTGCCCTCACAAGCAACGCTGCCTGAAATCCGAAAAACCATTGTATTGAACGCACCGATTGAAAAAGTGTGGAAAGCCGTTGCCACATCGGAAGGGATTGCCCGATGGTGGATGGAGAACACGTTTCAACCGATTTTGGGGCATGAATTTGTGCTGCACACGGGTCATTTTGGTGATTCGCCATGTAAAGTGACCGAATTGGATCCTCCTCATCGTCTCGGTTTTGACTGGGATGAGGACTGGCATATTACCTTTGAGCTCAAAGAATTGGGACAAGGCAAGACGGAGTTCACGCTCATTCATTCCGGATGGGACCCGGAAAAAATCACGAGATTCGGACAACCGCATCCGGTCGTTCGCGGTATTATGGATGGGGGATGGGAGAAAATTGTCAAAGAAGATCTCCCCGCGTATATCGAAAAGCTCGGAGCTTAAATTGGCTGTCGGCGCCCCTTCCAAACATGACGTTTTTCAAGCCATTGCAGACCCGACCCGCAGAAGCATGCTGAAATTGCTTGCCGGCAAGGAAATGGCGATTGCCGAGATCGTCGCACACTTCCCGGTATCACGAACGGCGGTGAATAAACATCTGTATGTTCTGTCTGATGCGGGTCTGGTCAGGAGTCGGAAAGTTGGGCGGGAAACCCGGTACCGGCTTCAACCGCAACCGCTTCAGGAACTCAAACAATGGCTTGCGTTTTTTGATCAATATTGGGATGAAAAGTTGGCGAATCTGAAAGATTTTGTGGAATCGGATAACGATCAGCGGTTTTGAAACCGGGAAACGAAAGTTTTCCCGGCTTTTATTTTTTTCACTCGATGAATGGATCTGATTTGCACTTGATCGACAGTCTGGTTCAGCGGCAAATTATTTTATGGCAGGATCGATTTGCAGTTTCTGCGGCAGTTCTGCGGCAGGCGGGTGGCTGATATGATTTGATTAGCAGTATTTGATCGACGGCAGGCCGTCAGGTTCGATTGGAATTCAACATGGATTTTCGAATCGATACATTAGTTTACATAATACATATTATCGGACGTAATTGAAGATTCGTCTGCATAGAGTGTTCGAGCTCCCCGAAGACCGTTTATTTATTGCGTTTCTTGGTTTTCGAATAAGAGTCCTTTTTTTCTCCGCCATGAACACATAATAATTCTCAATCTCCCAAATCCTGACTCCTCCAAATATTGAGATTAACTTATTCTTGTACCAATCTTTTCGCTTTGTGACCATATACATACGGCCGTTAAGTAACAGTCTATTGAATCCTTTTTCAATAAAATGTTTAGGAACTGAAAAATCAACGTGATAACGTGATATGGAGGGTGAGATATAATCTTTGTAAAGTTATTCTGCTTAACATTCGAAAATCCATCGCTTTGGATAATTTCGATGTTCTGCACCCCGTTTAACCGAGCGTTATATTTGGTCACTTCACCGCTGTTTCGTCATTATCCACCATAACTACATTCTGCTCACCTATAATTTTTGAGGCTAATATTCCAACTACACCATATCCGCAGCCCAAGTCTAGAACTCGATCACCTTCAACAAATTCTATTACGGAAAGCATCGCAAGTGTCCCTTTATCAACATTGCGTGGTGAAAACAGGTTTTTGTGTTGTATAAAATTTCAAGTCAATGCCTTTAATATTTGCAGTTATCAAGTTAAGTAGCCCCCTTTTCAGCAAAAGCTGCGAACATTTCGACTTTGGTATCTAATTGTTGCTAATTGTTTTCATTGTTCTCTCCTCTAACTTTATAAATGACTAAAAGGAAAATGGAACTTGAACTCCGTTAAGGATCGGATTTGTTACCGCGAGTTGTTTATTCATATTCAAACTTAGTGACGATATCTCCATAATGGGGTATTTTGGTTTCGGAGGTTCCTTTTAAAATTAAAATTCATCGATTGTAAATATTTTCATACATGAAAGGAATTTTCCATTTCATATAGAATATGAATAAGCATCATATGTTTTTGGAGGTGTGCGAGTCATGAGTAAAAAAGTGTTGATCCTTGCGGGCGATGCTGTGGAAGCGCTTGAAGTGTATTATCCCTATTATCGTTGTCTGGAAGCGGGATTTGAGGTCACGATTGCCGCACCTTCAGTGAAAAAGCTGCAAACCGTCGTACATGATTTCGTCGATGGTATGGAAACTTATATTGAGCGTACAGGATACGGTTTACAAGCACATGAATCATTCGAAAACATTAAACCGGAAAATTACGATGGTCTCATTATCCCGGGAGGCCGAGCGCCTGAGTATATCCGATTAAACGAATATGTACCGTCCATCGTCAAACATTTCTTTGATGCGGGAAAACCCATAGCTGCGATTTGTCATGCGGCGCAAATTTTTGCAACGATTCCGGAAGTGCTAAAAGGACGTGAGTTGACTGCCTATATCGCATGCAAGCCTGAAGTGAAAGTCGCCGGCGGTACGTATGTCGACAAAAACCTTCACGTTGATCGAAATCTTGTAAGCGGTCACGCATGGCCCGACTTGCCGGGTCTCATGAAAGAATTTATCGCATTATTAGGAGATTAATAAATCGGGTAGGAGGGGGCGGCTAACCCCCGTCCCCCCACACCACCTAGCATGCGGGTCCGCACTAGGCGGTTCCAAAAGGTTGACGAAGTTCCATATAGCGAGAAAGCATTCTGCTCAG
>Ga0068685_100262_pt1 | contig 26780 bp, 23 predicted proteins | sample CeladaPassaB1F04_FD_62208 | JGI IMG/M metagenome (GOLD analysis project Ga0068685, IMG submission 62208) | Cellulose-adapted microbial communities from the Joint BioEnergy Institute, USA - Passage B1F04 | ecosystem: Engineered > Bioreactor > Continuous culture > Unclassified | place: USA, Joint... | reverse complement strand
TTCAGGTCGATGATGGCGGAAACATCATCATGCTCCAGCATGGTATAGATCGGGAGGGCGTCGTGGGCGGAATCCAGGATCGCCTCTCCCACCTTCCAATCCGCGTACCAGTAGCGAAGTTCGCGGTAACCGCAAATCCACGAAACAGCGTCGTGCTGGCTGGCGCGGAACAATCGCGGATACACGGGCAGATTGTAAGGACTATCCGCTGCCGTGAACATGTAGAGCGTACGCCCGTAGTAATATTTCTCACGGTAGCTGTCCCAGCCCCAATCGGCATCGGGATCGGAAAATTGCCGTTTGCAGGAGCACTTCCAATTGCCCGACTTACGGCAATCACAAAGGAACTTGCCGTAGGAACGCGCACCGGTTTCAACCGGAGAGCCGTCGCCGATGACGCGGAACGCGTTCGTATCGCCAAGTAATCCTTTCGCCGCAGAAGGCAGGACGAACATCGTTTGGAATAGTTGCTGCAAGAGATCATGTTCTTTGGACGTGTAGTGGATCTTGCCTTCGCGCAGGATGCGGGAGACGAGTTTCTCCGTAATTTTCGGATTTTTGGGTTCCTGCTTTTCGTTCTTTTTGCCTTTCTTTCGCGGCTTCTTCAAGCGGCGTTTGAGTCGTCCTGTCTTATGCGGAGCGGATGCCCGCCAAAGCCGCGCAAAGAAGTCGTAGAATGTCCCGACACCCGGGGTTTTGCCCGGCGGAAAGCCGCAAAGAATGGCATAGACCGGCGTCGTGCGGATCGCGATGACCCCCTCATCGACGCTCAACCCGAGCCTGGTCATGAGGAGCAAGCCACGGAGCATGTCAGCAGGATCCAGAGGTTTGCGGCCTCGGGGATCGGAGGAGTAGGCGGAACGCATGTGGGAAGCGGTGGCGGAAAGATCGATGGGCGTAATCCAGAAAATCAAGTCGCTGTAAAAGTGCTGCAAAAACAGCAGAGCTTCCGGTGAGTCATACTCTTTTCGCAGTTGGTCGCATACGAAGGCCAGGTAGTCCTGATGAGAACGAGAAACAAGCTTCACCATAATCACCCAATTCGCTAAAGAGATAGGCAAAAAAGTGCCTTCTCGCGATTATTGGGGCGTTTTAAAAAAGTCAAGAGGAAAGTTTGTTCGCATCCCCGTTTTGGGGGTGAAACAATAAAAGACCCTGGCCGAAAGGCCAGAGCCTATGCGGGATTATAATTTCCGAGAGGCTATTTTTCTGACCAACTTATCAATTGCAGTAATACCGAAAAAAGAAGTTGAATTGGACAAGAGGTTTTTATATTGGTCTTTATTGTATTCTGATACTTATTCGTTAATTTCCGGAAGCGCCCAGCCACAAATTACAATCAACGATTTGAAAGAGCACAAAATTTGTTATACAACATTAAAAATTCAAAGAAAGATTTCTAGTATCCTTGACTCTATTCAAAATAAAATCGAACTCAACCGCCGCATGAACGAAACGCTCGAACAGATGGCGATGGCGTTGTATAAGCATTGGTTTGTGGATTTCGGGCCGTTTCAGGATGAGGAGTTTGTTGAGAGTGAACTTGGAGAAATACCAAGTTCATGGAGAGTTGGACGTTTAGGAGACATAGTAAGTAAAATTAACAACAGCGAAAAAGCAGGAGAACATTTGGAAAATACACCTTATGTGCCAATAGACGAACTTTCATCAAAATCGTTGATGATCTCAGGCTATAAAAGTGGACTTGAAGCAAAAAGCAGTTTGATTAGATTTCAACGGAACGACATTTTGTTTGGTGCTATGAGACCGTATTTTCATAAAGTTTGCATTGCTCCTTTTGACGGGATTACCAGGAGCACTTGCTTTGTATTGCGCCCTAGAAAAAATCATTATTTCTCATTTTCAGTTTTATGCTTGTTTTCGGAGCAAACAGTAGCGTTTGCTACTGCAAATTCAAAAGGAAGTACCATACCTTATGCAGTTTGGGATGGCTCACTTGCAGATATGAAGATTTGTATTCCAGAAGATGAGGTTCTCAAAGAATTCGATATGATTGTGAGTCCAATGCTTGTACAAATAATCAGAAACTTTTATGAGATAAAGGCCCTTTCTGAAACAAGAGACTATTTACTTCCCCGTCTCCTGTCCGGAGAAATTGAGGTAAGGGAAGCCGAAGAACAGGTCGAGGAGGTGCTGGCACATGCCTAACGGCCTTTATGAATCGGATTTCGAAGAAACGACGATCGAGCGGCTGAAAAGCATCGGGTACGATTACCTGCATGCGATGAACCTGTTTGGCCGCTCGTCGCTGGGCGAGATCGTGTTGCGCGACCGCCTGGAAGCGTTTCTGAGAAAAACATACCCCCGCATTCCCGCCCGGCACCTTCCGGCGCTTGTTGACCGGTTCACCGATCCGGACGGCGTGACGCTTCTCCAGCGGAACGAGCGGTTCCATGAAATGCTGACGAAGGGAATCGATTTCTCCTGGGAAGAAAACGGGGAGCAGATGTTTCAGCATGTGTACCCCGTCAATTGGGAAGAGCCGGAAGCCAACGACTTTCTCGTCGTGAACCAACTGCCCATCGAGGGGAGAATGGCGCGGCGCCCGGACCTCATCGTGTTTGTGAACGGGATTCCGCTCGTCGTCTTTGAACTGAAAAGTCCCTACAGCGAGCAGGCGTCCATTGAGGACGCTTACACGCAAATCACCAACTATACCTATGACATCCCGCAACTGTTCACCTTTAACGCTTTTGCGGTGATTTCGGACGGAACCCAAACACTCCACGGCATGCCGGGGGCGCCGTTCGAGTATTACGCGGCATGGAAGTCCATCGACGGCAGGGAAGTGGACAATACCCTCACCAATACGATGCGGACGCTCATCCAGGGGCTGTTCCCCAAGGAGAGGCTGCTTGATTATATCCGCAACTTCATTGTCTTCATGAAAGACGGCAAGAAGGAAGCGGTGAAGATCGGCGCCAAGTATCACCAATACTTCGGCGTCCGCTTTGCCGTCGAGCACGCCGTGCGCGCCACCCGCCCGGACGGCGACCGCAAGATCGGAGTGATCTGGCATGCGACGGGGTCGGGCAAGTCGCTGTCCATGCTCTTTTTTGCGGGCATCCTCATTCGGCATCCAGAGATGGACAACCCGACCATTGTCATTCAGGTGGACCGGACCGACCTGGATAATCAATTGTACGAGACGTTTGTCAAGGGCGCATCGCTTGTCGGACATGTTCACCAGGCGGACAGCGCCGATGAACTGAGGGCACTGCTCCGCAACGAGGCCGGCCAAATCATCTTTACCACCATCGAGAAGTTTCGCCTGAAAGAGGGTGAAGGGGAATTTCCGGTCTGCTCCGAACGCCGGAACATCGTGGTGATCTCGGACGAGGCCCACAGAACCCAGTACAACTTTGAAGGATTCGCCGGCAACCTGCGCCGCGCTTTGCCGAACGCGTCCCACATCGCCTTTACCGGCACGCCGATCACGTTTTCCGACCGGAATACATACGAAGTGTTCGGCAACCTCATTCACGTCTACGACATGCAGCAAGCCACGCTGGATGGTGCAACGCTTCCCATTTACTATGAATCCCGCCTGATTCCGCTGGATCTGGAGAATCCCAATCTGGATGAGGAATTCCGGCAGATCATCAATGAGGTGGGTGACGGCGAGAGGGAAGAACACCGGATGAAGTGGGCCGCCCTGGAGAAGGTGGTGGGGACGTCCCGGCGCCTGGAAACGCTTGCAAGGGACATCATCGAGCATTTCACCAGGTCGGCGTCTCCCCAGGCGAAGGGGATGATCGTCTGCATGAGCCGGGAGATCTGCGTGCGGCTGTACGAGAAGATGCGGGCGATCGAAGGGTGCCCGCCGGTGGAGATTGTGATGACGGGCAACGTGGACAAGGACCCCCGGGAGTGGCGCGAAAAGCATCCGGGAAGCGAATTCGCCCACATCAAGACGAAGGAGGTGCAGGAAACCGTCAAGGCCAAACTGCGCGACCCGGACGACCCGCTGAAATTGGTCATCGTCCGGGACATGTGGCTGACGGGCACCGACATCCCGCCGCTCACCTACCTGTACGTGGACAAGCCCCTGAAAGGGCATGGACTGATCCAGGCCATCGCCCGCGTCAACCGGGTTTTTCCCGGAAAAACAGGCGGCGTGGTCGTCGACTACATCGGCATTGCCGACGCCCTGAAGGAAGCGACGCACAAGTATACCCAGGGCGGGGGCAAGGGCAAGCCGATCGGCGACCTTTCCGAGGAAGCCGTGCCGATTTTCTTCGAAGCCCTGGAGGCCGTTCGGAAATTCGTACCGCGGGGCGTGAATATCTCCAACTGGCGGGCAAAGCCGAAGGTGGAGCGCGAGGACTGGCTTGCGGATTTCGTGGGGCACCTCATGGGGCCCGACGAGGATGCGTTCCTGAACGCGCAGGCCAGGTTGGACAAGGCGTACCAACTGGTCAAGCACCTGCCGAATGTTCTGCCGCTGGCCAATGAGGTGCTGCTGTATGAAATCGCGGCGATCCAGATCAAACGGCTGAAAGGCACGGTCGGAGGCGGACCGAAGCCCAAAAACCTCGAAGAGGAACTGAAGAAACTGATCGACCGCAGCGTCGGCGCCCGGGAAGAGGCGATCGACTTGTTCGAAAAGGCCGGGCTTGAGAAACCGGACATTTCGATCCTGGACGAGGCTTTTCTGGCTGATTTTGAGAAGAAACCCCACGTGGATCTGCGGCTCAAACTACTGCAGAAGTTGCTGGAGGAAGAAATCTTTTATCTCGAACGTCAGCGGCATCCTCTCGGCATCGAACTGAGCAAGAAGTTGAGGGAGACGATTCAAGCCTACCACAACCGCGTCATTACGGCCGCCGCTGTCGCGAAGATGATGGTGGAAGCACGCAGGAAACTTCTGGAAGAGCGCCGGAAGAAAGAAGCCCTCGGCCTGACGGAAGAGGAAATGGTGTTTTATGACCTGATCGAGCACATGGGGGACGGCGTCTTTTCTAACGAGTTTCTGGCGGGATTGGTCCGGAAAGTCGTGGCCGCCATGAAGAAGGAGTTCCAGATCGACTGGACGAACCCGCACCGCCAGGATGTGCTGGCAAAAGTGACGCTGGCAGTCAAAATGGTGCTCATGCGGGAAAACATCAAGGGCGAGCAATTGCGGTTCCTGACGAACGCCATCATCGAGAAGGCCAAGGAGAAATACAAGGATTGGCCGTTGGAAGCGTAATAAACAGAAGAAGAGCCTGCCGTTTTGGCAGGCTCTTCTTGACCACATGAACCGTTCGGTTCACGGGCAGAATCAGACCAATGACCACACCAACCTTACGGTTGGAGGGCAGAATAGATGATTTCAATTCGATTTTATCCCGGAATTCACCATGTTGTCAAGAGACAACACTTTGTCAAGAGGCATCAAGGGGGGTTACCTTGCTGGTCGCGATCTGTTCAGCGGGCACGCCCAACTCTTCTAATTGCCGAGATAAAGTCTGATACTTTTCCTCTAATTCCTGGATTTCTTTTCTTAATTTCAACAACTGACTGAACACGTCCGGTGAGTAATGGGCACATATTTTCATCTCTAGTACTTTCAGCAAATTCGTACCATGCGGGATGAGCCCAGGGCATTTCAGTTCGGTATTGATTCGGTCGATCCAACTATCATCCGGTATGTAATCCGTAATGCTGCAGCCCAGATCAGTAATAATGCGATTTTTTGAAATCATCCGGATTTGATGAAGTTGGAGAATAGTTTCTTTCGGAAAAATGACGCCGTCCGCCGGAACGACCAAATCCATCTTTTGAATATCTTGCTCCATACGAGTAATCTTGCTATTGTCATTGCTTGTTGTGGGGATCACAACCAGTAAGTTGACGAAATTAAATAATACGATGGCTGGATGTGGCTCCGACTTTTCATGGCTAATGTTATATCCCAGATCTACAAACACTTTACGGCCGCGTGAATATTTTTTTGTTGCTTCTCTGCGTCGTTTTCCATCTTTTTGGGAACCAAAAAACCCAAATTCATTCCACACATTTTGCCATAAAATAAAAGGGACAACCTTTTTAGCGGTATGCGGTTCCACTAAGTTTTTCGTGTCTAGCAAGACGTTTTCAAGTTCGGATTTCAGATAATGATGTTTTGCGACAGGGGTCGTAATATTGCTTTTTTGAAAAGTCAGAAGTTTGGTTTCGTCAATTGGCATGCCTATCCTCCAATTTTCGAGATTTTCTGATATATTTCAATAATACACTGAACCACAAATTGAAAGAAAGCATTAATCTTCCAATCGATCGCATCATCCGGCTGGCGACGGGTACATGTGCTCTTTGTATACGTTTCGTATACAGGTATACACGAGTATACCGTGACAGCAAGCGAAAAAATGTCTAAAATCCTGGAAAGTCCGTTTCCGCATGCTGTAAAATAAAATCAGCACCGGGAATCTTTCCGGTCTTCCTCCCGGCGCAAATCCGGCGCCTTCCATTCATCCTCCAGTCCCTGAGAGACGATCCGCAAACGGGCTGTCGTCCGCTGACCTTGCATTCGCTCCCCCTGCGAGTGTATAAAATCGTGACGGATTACCCCAAAAAATCGTGCTGCTGGAAATTGGGGATTTCCAGATTTGGAGACAGGCTTTACAGGGAGAGGCAGGCGTGATAGGCTTGCTAGCCCGCGATGATTCCTTTCCCATCGCTCCTTCGCGAGAATCACGCCTGTAGAGGCTCCCTGTCAAGCCTGTTGTCATTTTTCCAGCGAGTGTTGAATAACTGGAAGATGACTGACGATTTTTTGGGGTAATTCTGCGTGATAAAAAACATGCGAGCCTTGCTTGCTTTCACCCCGTGATCTTCATTCAGCAAAAATGGGCCGTCTCAAGCCCAAACGTGCAAGTCAAGATTCAAAACCAAACCATTTGGGATATGAGGGGAGGAAGGAAACAACCCTCCCCCTAAATTAAGAAGAACTACGTGGGACACCTGATCCTCCGTTATGGCAGATGTTTCTGCCAATTTCAAAGACGGAGGAAGATAACCCGATGTCGAAGCATACGATCACTGCAGGAGGATCAGGTGCTCCCATTCTGCTGAAGCCGGTCTATGACCCCGTATACCATCTGATTCATCTGCACCATGCCGGCGCTCCTGAGCAGAAATGCTACATTGCGCTGGGCAAAAAGTGTCCCAATTCCCAAACCGGCTGGTATCAACGTTGTTACCGTCCGGGCGAATTGCCGGATGTCCTGCGGGATCCGTCCTGGGGCGAAGGAAGGGACGTTTACTTTTCCCTGAACAACTTCTTCCTTCCTCAAAGAACATCCAAGTGGACCAGGGACATCCGGGCGCTGTATGTGGACATCGATTACTACAAGTTGGACAGGTGGAAACCCTACAGTCCGGAAGCGATGTTTGATTACATCCGGATGGAGTATGTGGACGAAGGCCGATTGCCGATGCCGTCATACGTCATTTTCTCCGGCAGCGGCATTCAACTGATTTTCCTTCTGGAACCTGTTGCCTATATGAACAGGAAAGCGTACCTGTTGTGGAAAAGATTGCAGTCCCACTTCGTCGAAACGCTCCGGGATGTTGGCGCCGACTCGATGTGCACCGATCTTTCCCGGGTATTCCGGCTCGCCGGCACCTTCAACTCCAAAACCGGTCGGCAGGTTTACCTTGTTCAGTATTTGACCGCGCCTTACTCAATGGAAATGCTCGCCGCCGGATGGCTCCCTCCGCCGCCCCCCCCCCGTCACAAGCCGCAACCATCTCCCCGACGGATTTTAAAGCAAAAGAAGCCCTCCCAGCAAAGGAAACCCGGCGACCCGCCGAAGACGGCTTTTACTCCGTATACGCTTCACCTGGCCCGCGCCAGGGATCTGGAGAAACTGGTACGGCTTCGTCGGGGAGAGATGGACGGTTGCAGGGAATATACGTTGTTTCTGTATCGCTATCTCATGCTTTTCCTCACTCACAATCCCCAAACGGCTCTCCAGAACACCCATCGGCTCAACGAATGGTTCTCCCGTCCCCTGTCCCGTTACGAAGTGGAACAAGCGACACGAAGCGCCGAAGAAATGTGGGCGCATCAAACGGGGCAAAAAGACCTCTCGATTACCCGCAAAAATCCCGATGCATACCAAACCGTTGGTTACTTTCACAACAATCAAACCATCATCAAGCACCTCAACATTACGCCCGCAGAACAACGCGAACTTGTGACGATCATCGGAAAAGAGGAGAAAAATCGCCGGGAACGGGAAAGGAAAGAACGCCGGAGAAGGGAGGCCCAAAAGCCGACTTGCGACATGATCAAACAGAGGGCAGAGGAAAAAATCCAAAGGATTCACCGGCTTCTAGCGAAAAACCCGGGCTTGTCCATACGCGGGCTGAGCCGGATGACCGGTTTCTCCAGGTCGGCCATTCAGCGTTACATGAAACAGGCGTAATCACAGGCGGGCGGCGATCGCCCGCTTGATGCCAATCAAGGTGTCCCATGCAGTTCTGCTTAAATTAGGTCGGTACTGTTTACTCATGTGATTCAGGAAGTGTTTGCAGCAGGGTCTGTTCTTTTGGTTTTTGGGAACAGGAACAGGATATTTCCGGAACAATCAGGTGAAGTAGTTCGAGATTGAGAAATATGCCCGGATACTTTTGGTCGCACACACACCATATGTTCTTTCCATTCGGTTCTATATGTCCGGAAATTTCGGGTGAACGCCCAACCCTATCCTGACAATTTTGGAACTCGGAAAAAGCATGAATATCCGGATAATTTTTATTAAAAATGTCCGGTCGGATACTTCATGGCAGTCAGCAAGTTCTTATTGAATATAACTGAAAGATTCTGCGGTCGGGCAGATAGTTTGTAAGGTTACGGAAACAGGAAATGCGAGTGATCCTGTCGAATTACGGAAAAGTCACACTTACACTGAATGTGCGTGAATGAAAATTCGCCTCTGCGCATATAGGAGACATTTTCTGTTTGGGTTTCAGGTAAGTAATGGTGGAACCTAGGGACGAGGTGGTCGTCTTTGCCCAAAAATACGACTGTCGAGATTCAGAAACATATCGCTAAGATTGGTGAAGAAATTGGATTTATTTCAAAACTTGAGTATCAATTCTCCCTTGGTCGAGATCATCTGTATTCACCTATTTACGATGTCGTTTGGTTTATGGATCTTTCATCCTTTGTCAAAGGAGAGATTGTCGAGAAATATCTGGGTCAAGGGAATGTCTGGAATGAATACGTACGCCGTGTTCCCGTTGCTGTCTTTGAGATTGAAGGCTCAACGACGAGTTCGAAGAATCAGGTAGGTAATTTCGCAAACGCTTACCTTTCGCCTGCATTCTTTAACATTATCGTTGTGAACAATGCAGGTGCTGGAACAGAAAGAGACACCTATCGCAGAGGAGTTAAAATCTATCGAAGTTTTACCACTTTGCTTGGAAATCGGAACGCAATTTTTACGGATTATGAGTTTCTCAAGAATATAAAAGTCAATCAAAAAAGCATCGTTTCGCCAACTGTTTCAAAGCAACAAAACATGAGGAGAAAAGGTTCCGGCGGAGAAACGTCATCCGTTGAGTTGGCTGATCGGATCATACATGATTTTCGGAGTAGTTGTTTCCTCTTGAGACAAGACTACGAGCCGGACCAATTTTATTGGCACTATTCAATTGATCAGGCTCGGCAGAGCGTTATGTGCTTACCGGAACTAGATATCCTCATGCACAAACAAGTGATCTGGGATCCGATTACTAAAGAGAAAAGGATGGCTAGGCGGGCGGAGGACTTGTACTATATCCCTAAAATCGATCTTGTTTATGGGGTGATGCTGCCATTTGCCTTTACAACCTTTCTTCGGAACTTAGCCGTTTCCATGGGGGACGATGCTTGGCACTACCCCATCTTAGCCTATATGCGTCAGAATACAAAGCCGTTGGAACCGTTGTTTTTTCCGGTAATCGGATTTGAGATAGAGACTTCCGTTTCAAAACACCTTTCTGGAGGCATCATCAACTTGTCATCGAACACGTTTTGCGGTGTGGTCGTAAGTCCTCGTGTTTCTTCAAGACATGTGAAAACGTATAAAGAGTTATTCGGAGTCAGAAATGTCTTTCATAAAAGCAGCGAGGAGGTATTGGAATGAGAATCATGCTGACGGTCCCGGTCTATAAAGACAATTTCGATTGGAAGAGTTGGGACAAGAAGTTAAAGGACATGATTGTTGACCATAAGGTAAACCTCATTGTCTTCCCGGAAGGCTTCATTGGCGACGTACCATTGGATGAATTGGAAGATGAAGTTCAGTACTTGGGGGATCTCTTTCAATGTTCCGTGTTGACAGGAATCGGCGGGATAGATGGAAGTCAATGGGCTGTTTATTATAATCCCATCCCAGATGATGGAGAAACCGAATGGAAGGTGTATTGCAAGCATTCTACCGCCAGAACAATTGCCTTTGATATACCAGAGTACGACGAAGAACATGACATCCTATTTGAACCGATTTATTTTATGGGCAAGAGAATTCAAGTCAATATTTGTCACGATATCTTCTTTCCGATGATTACGGAACGGATGCGGAGGGAGGGATTGGACGTTCTGATCAATCTGACAGGCGGTAACGTGACCCCAAGTAAGTGGCATAACGTTTTTCGGGGTCGTTCCTATGAAATGGACGCTCCGATTTTATGTACGATGGGTTACGATCCGGAAAAGAGCGGGGTTTCGGAGGCGTTTGCTTACTTTAAAGGCAAGCAATTAAAGGCTGTAGTCCGAAAAGGATCCATAACGAAACAACAGCCAGAAATCGCTGTATTTGATTTGTCGAATCTGCAAACCGAAATGACCGAGCCGGAGGTATCGGCGTCTAATAAAATCTATAACGACTTCACTGTTGCCTTTTCTATGGAAAGGAAGGCCGATCTGCAGATTGCTCTGTCTTCCTCGGGCCTTATCGTGAGGGATACAACCCAAAAGACTATAACCCAAAAGACTATAGAGATTGAGGATGAGTTTGCACTTCTGTGCCGCGACGTGTCTGTTACGTTTCTTCCTTACCGGTTGTTGAAAGACCGAACTGCTGTCCTAAAACATTGCGATACTTCGGCGGAAAGTCATATCGTCGTATATCACAGTGTCCGGCCGGTGGATGTGGACGAATGTCTTTCGTTATTGAAATTGCGTGTCATTGAAAATCGCATAGGAGCCGTTATCGTATCTCCGAATCTGAAAGCGGGGATGAAAACAAATCGGTATAAAAACATACAGTTGTTCTATCCTGTGGAGGATATGATTGGTTTCGATCTCAACTTTTTAGGCGGACCTAATTCTGTATTCTCTAACAGTTCAAGTTTGCTTGGTATACATCGAAAGCATAAAGATAAATACTATTCACTTGTCAATCTATGACTAACTGAGCCGCTTGAGTAGTAAATAATCATACCTAAAATTGCACAGGAAGAATCCGGAATAACCAGGATTATGTCCGGAACAATCGGGTGAAGTGGTTCGAGGTTGAGGTATATGTCCTGAGGTATATGTCCGGATCTTTCCGGTCGAAACCATATGTCCAGTTCATTCGGGTTAATATGTCCATAAATATCGGGTGAACGCCCGATCAATCCCGTCAATGGAACCGTTTGCCCGGTGAATCGGGGCTAATATGTCCATGGATTTCGGGTCATATGACCAAAGAAATCTGGTAAATGTCCAAACGAATCTATCCAATATGTCCTTAAAAATCGGGTGAACGTACAACCCTATCCGGACATTGGCGAAACTTCGGAATCAAACCTGAATAACCGGATGTTATCTGATGCGTAATGTTCGGCCCGATCGGCGGCCTGGAAACGCCATGCGATAAAAAAGCCAGAATCAACTGGACATTTACCCGTTTTTTGGGCATATCACCAGAAATCTATGGACATATGCACTCCATCCTGACGGCTGAACCGATTGCAGATATCAGACGGCCGGGTTGTGCAGCGAGCCCGTCTGGACTTTTGATGGAATTTACGAGTGGGCAAAAGCGAATGCGTTCAGGAAAAGATAAGGGCTGCCCCCGATTGCGCGTTTTTGATCCAACGCCTTCTCCAGCCAATCCTTGACGTTCTGCGGGAAGATGGCTGTGTTGCACATCGGGCAGGCATGAAATTTCGCCCCCGATATCGTCACCCGGATTCCGTCATCGCTCGTCCACCCCAGGTTTCCTCTTTGCGCCATGCATTCGGCTCCGCAATGAAAGCATTTCATCCGCTGATCCTCTTCCCGTCGTCATATGTTGAATTTTACGTTAATTTCATGCTAGAGTTTTTGGTGTGAGAATGTATGTTCGTGTTTTACGCGGGGTGATATGATGCTCTCGGACCGCGACCGCAAATTGCTGCGGATCATCGCCAACTACAGCGCCGGCCGCGGCCGTTTCCCGACGCTGAAGGAACTTCAGATCAAATCGGGCCGCTCCAGGCCCGACGTCATGGCCGGGCTGAAAGTACTGGAGCAGGAACGATATATTGAGTTGGACGAGAACGGACAGATTCGAAACCTGCTGGAAGCGTGGGAGAGGCCGGCTTTCCGGCCTTGATTTTGTTGATGTTCGAGATCTCTTTACCAAATTCCTGTTGAGAGCCCGAGACCGTGCATCATGGAAGCCGGGAAGTTGACGCTGGAACGCAAACGGTGCAACGTTTGTTTATGAGGGGCCCGGCCGGGTTCCTGCCAAATCAGGCTGGCATGTCAAAGTCTTGATAAGTGAAGAAAAAAGAGATATACTTTGCATCAGAAAGTGACTGTCAGCCTTGGGAAGGGCGTTCACTTCCATTTCTTGTCTTGATGGTCGAAGATGAACTTCAGCAGCGTCAGAAGAAACGCGCTGAAGGCAGTCAATGCCAAGACAAGTTGGAAGGCGTCCATCGCATCACCTGCTTGAAGCGCAACAGCGTTGGTGATGCAACGGCCAGGCCCGGGGGTTTCGCTCCCGGGTCTTGGCTTTTTTGGCGCAAGAGGCCGGCAACCCGGGCAGGGGAGGCCGCTGTCTTTTTTCTTCGAAATTCGCAGGTTATCTCCGACGCCGGCGATTTCGGGCCGTTTCCGGCCTTTTTTCTCGCCCGGCTCGCGTGTTTCATGTGATGCGGGCGGATTCGGAGAAGCGGGGCGGGCGGTTTCAGAAACGTTGATGCCCCGATCCGGGCCGCATGAGAAAAATTGTTGCCGTAAAAATTTGAAAATGTGTTTCGGCGTCCATTAAAATAGAATCAGAAAAGTCAGAGAGCGAAATTCTCCAAACTTTCATTTCCCGCGTTTTTCAATTTCCTTTGACTCCTCCTGTGCTTTGACCCTCGCGGAAATTGCTTCGTTTGCCTCGATCGCCGCACATCCGTATCCCTTCTGCTTATGGCTCAGCGAGTTGAGCCGATTTTGAACAAATGGCAGGAGGGTCATCATGAGCAATTCTCCAATCGCCATCCGCACCGATTTTCCCGGCAAGTCGATCCAGATTGAACTTTGGCAACGCAGCGATGCGCGCTTTGCTGCCCTGGTCAGGGAACGCGCCGATTCGTCTCATACCCGGTTCGCGCACCTGCAGGCAAAGTTAATAGTGCTCCGTCAGTTCTCAAACGTTCACGTTGAATCGTTTGGCGAAAACGATTCGGAGTGCACGCTGGAGTATTCCGTGCTGCTTACGGTGGCAAGCCTGGATGAAGCAAGGGATGAACTTTGCTGTATCCTGCTTCTGCTTGAAGCGGAAGCGGACCGCCTGTTTCTCCGCAGCCTTTCCGCGTAAGTCCGGGATTTCCGGACGTTATGGGGCCCATTTGGCCCAAATTTCATACAAGGAAAGGAGAAGCAGAGACAATGTCGATGAAAACGAATTTTATCCATCCCAATCATGACGAACAATTCACTTGTACGGATTGCGGGGAAACCATGCCCCGGCGCGAGGTGGACGCAAGCGGGCGCATCCTCCGCATCAATTTCCGGGATGTGGCCGTTCCTTCGGTGTGCAACGCCTGCCTGGCGAGGCGCCGGGCGGAACGGAAGGCGCGCCGCACGCTTCAGCCTTTGGGTTTTACGGTTTCGCGCGGGAAGATGAACGGTGAATCTCGAAACGTGAAGGTGGCGGTCTACCTGAATGAACAGGAAAGCGATCTGCTCGACTATTTGGCGCACCGCTATGACATGCCCAAATCCGTCATTCTGACGAACGCTTTCAACCGGTTTTGCGAGGAAAATCTGACTCCCGAAGACAGGGAGCGGGCACGTCGCTGGAAGGAGATCAAGATGGAGATGCGGGGCGTATTCCCGGCGCCGGGACAAAGCGGCCCTTGAGCAGGCAATCGGCGGGGCCCGTTCCATGGCTGTTTCCCGCCTTTCTCTGCCCATGTGCCGCGGCTCATGCCCCTCGCCGGGTCCTGCGGCCCCCGGTTGATTCGCATGGAGATGCGATGAAACCGGGGGCCGCAAATTTGACTTGAAATCCCCGCCAAAGACGTTCTACGTTTGAGTTGGAGCCATGTCCATATTCGACGATAAAGGAGATGGGACGAATGAATGCGGTGCGCATCAACGAAGAGACGGGAACCGAGGAGTATGTGTATTGCCCGGTCTGCTTCGGGGAACTGCTCCTGGGCGCGATGACGAAGGAAGGCGAGGTGCTTGAGCCGGAAGTGGGCAAGGTTGCCGTCCACCCTTTGCCTGAAGGCTCCGTTCCGGTTGTCATGTGCCGGGACTGCGACTGGAAACAGGTCATGCGGCCGGAGGACGTGTTTGTCTTCGAAGGACCGCACGTTGCGGATCCTTACGAGACATGAAAAGGGGAGAGGGCCGTTTCCTCTCCCTTTATGAAGTGAGGTTCTTCCGGTTACAGTCTCCGTTTGTTGATGCGGCTCCATCCCATGCGGGCGATCGGAGAGAAATGTTCATGTTGCTGGCGAATCATTTCGTCGTTCATGGGGACATAGCGTCTGGTCGTTTCAATGCTAGCATGAGCCACGATTCGCTGCAATGTAAACAAGTCTCCGCCATTCATCAGGAACTGCCGGCAGAAGAAACTGCGGAAGCGGTGTGGAGAAACGAGTTCACTCGGAATTCCTGCCGCTTTGGCATAAAGTTTAAGGCGCTTTCGAAAATGATCGGCTTTCAGGGGCTCGCCGTAATTTGACAGGAAAATGTAGTCGGAGTTGAAATAACGCTGGTTCTCATCGATCAGCCGCAAGACCTCGCGCAGCACGTGGACAGAGACGGGAACCATGCGGGGCTTGCGGTTTTTGTTCATCCAGCCGGGCAAATGCACGCATCTGGTTTTGGGATCGATATTCTCCGCTTTCAACCGCAATGCTTCGTGAATCCGGAAACCGCCGTCGGCAAGGAGCATCATCAGGGTTCGATCCCGAAATCCCGCATAGGTCGAGGTGTCTGGAGCGGCAAGCAATCTCTCCAACTGCTCCTCCGTCAGCGTGTCTTTCTCCTTGTGATCAAAACGGGGCTGTTTGATGTTGCTGATCGGATTGTCCCCGATGATGTTTTCCCGATGCAGGAAATTGAACATGGTACGAAGAATGCGCAATCGGAATGCCACGGTATAGGGGGATAAAGTTTCTTCGGTCTGCATCCGGCAGGGCACTTCCGAGTATTTCCGTTTGTTTGCCATGTAATCGACATAGGAGCGCAAGTGTTCTGCTCCGATTTGCTGAATGAACCGGATTTCCGGATCGTACTGGTTAAGCCATTCCCGAAAGTACCGCCAACTATTCACGTATTCCTCGAGCGTTCGTTCCCTCATTCCTTCGGCCTTTTTGGAGGAGTAAAAGATTTGGAAAGCGTGGTCCAGTGTGACCATGTTTTCGCTCGGAACCTGCTGCAGATCCCTCGTTCTGCCCTTTACGATCCTTCGGCCTTTCCTTGGATCAGCGGACATAACCATAACAAAACCCTCCTGCCAGATTTTGATCTGCAGGAGGGCGCAATCGGTCTCATTGCTTGTTCAGGCCAACAATCCGAGTCAAGACCGACAGTTCACGGTTTTGAAAGGCCAAGACTGTGCGCCTTTCGGGTGCACAGTCCCGGATCCTCAAACCCGCAAAGCCTTGCGGGACAAGCATTTTTATGTACTGGCGCGCCACGGTGGGACTCGAACCCACGACGCACAGTTTAGGAAACTGTCGCTCTATCCGGCTGAGCTACGGGCGCGCAGCAAAATGTATTATACCATATCGCGCCGGGCGACGGAAGGGACGGCTGCATGAAAATCGTTTCCGCATCAGTCGCCGTACCGTGAGTACAGGTAGGTCGAAGAGGATTCCGATACGGAGACCGCTTGCGGCAAGTCACCCGGGCCGGGCGTGTCGTTGCTCAGCAGCTCCTGGCGGATCCGTTCGGCCTTCTGCTTGTAGTAGGTCTCGATCTGGCATCTCAGGATGTAGGACCGCAGCCATTTCGAGTAGAGATCGTTGATCTCGATGATGCGCGTTCCGCAGCGGACGCCGCCTTCCACGGGCTGCAGATGGACGATCTCCGTGCGGCATTCGAACTTGACGCCGAGATCGACCTCCAGAAGGAGCTGGTTGCGCGGCTGGAGCGGCATGTCGATGTCGACCAGGAGACCGATGCCCGAAATGCTGATATTGTCCAGCAGGACGTTCGGAGGCTCCGGATACGTGCGCTCCGTCTTGCGCGCAAATTCATACAGGCCGAGAAGCTTTGCGTTCTCCTTGACCGGCACGCGCGGATCCTGGCGCTTGTCCTGGAATTTGCGCCGGTTCTCGGGCGGATGCAGCACGACGAGCGCGCCGGAATCCTTCGCGAGCACCGTGGACTCGAACACGTAGATTCCGCCTTTGGCATAAATCATGATTTTGACCTTCTCGCCAAGCAGGAACTGATCAGCCTGCGGGAATTCGATCTCGAGGAGCTCGCCGGCGACATAGGTCAGCGTGCCGGTCGCGACAAAACCCTTCTTCTCGACAACGGCCTTCGAATCGATCAGCACCGTGATGTCGTAGCCCATCGAATTGTTCGAAAGCGGCGTCAGCGGCATATTCTCACACATCTCCTCTCCGAATGATCTATATATGCAAATCGTGGTGGAATGCAAAAATACCGCCCCCGATTACGGGGACGGTCTACCCATTGCATGCGGAAACAGGTACATCCGAATCCCGGTAACCAGGCGATCATAGCTCGCGCGGAGCCGTAGACCCTTGGCTTTGCGTCCTTGCCTTTCGACAAGTTTGCCTTTATCACGATTCGATGCAAAATATGTAAGCGATATGGAGTTGGCAAGGACCATTATACAGTGGCTGTGATGAATTGGCAATTCAATTTTTCATAATTTTCATAAAGTTTGGCGGGTTTTTGGTGCGTTGGACCCGGAACCTCATGACCATGAATGTCGGAACACCGCCCCGGAAGAAGTCGGACCTTCGCAAACCGCGGCGAAATGTCGAAAAGCGGCAGAAAAAAGTGGAGTCCAATCGACAAAAACTTACAAATTCTGTGGAGCAGGAAGTGTATAATGGTAGCAACATCCACACATCCATCGGGGGAGACGGAGGCAGATGAAGAAAGATCGCTTGCTGGGGCAATTGCAAACGCTTCGCTTTCGTTTGCACGCGCTCGCGGAAGCAAGAGGAAGTCTGACCGACCCGGAAGTCATCGCCCTGAGCGAAGAGGCGGACAGGTTGATCGTCGCATTGCAGCAAATGCAGCGGGACGAATTGACCTTTCCCGACAAGAAAGCCTCCCGATTATGATCGATTGCGCAGCGCCCGGAAGAAGCCTGTGAGCATTTCGGCACATTCCTCCCGCAGCACGTGGGATGCGACTTCGGTGCGATGATTGAACCGGCCGTCCTGGAGCAGGTTCATCAGCGTACCCGCGCATCCGGCTTTCGGATCGTCCGTACCGTAGACGACGCGGGCAATCCGGGACTGGAGGATGGCGCCCGCGCACATCGGGCACGGTTCCAGCGTCACATACAATGTGCAACCAAGCAGCCGCCAGGCGTTCAGACGCTCGCTGGCCTGGCGGATGGCCAGAATTTCGGCATGGGCGGTCGGATCCCGCATCGTCTCGCGCAAGTTGTGGCCCCTGCCGATGATCTCCCCGTCCTTGACAATCACCGCGCCGATCGGGACTTCCCGCAGTGACTCCGCTTTCTTCGCTTCCTCAATGGCTTCGCGCATGTAGCGCACGTCATCCCCAGTCAGGCCCATAATCGTCTGTCTCCTCCGTTAACATTCGACCCAAAATATCGGGATATACCGCGAACAAACATTCGTTGTTAACACGTTGTGTACAATTCGGTGGATAACCCTTGAGTTATCCACAGTTATCCACAGGATAGACCAGAAAACATGCCAGCAATCCACAGGATTGCCATGCTTGTCGGGAAGGAGGTGTACGGGTTGTCCTTCAAGATCAGGTTGACCTTGATGCTCTCGATCATCGTCGTCGTTTTCCAGACGCTCACCGTCATTGTGAACGATTATGCGATGCGGGTCAACCTGAAGCGTGATGTGGAGCAACTGCAGCGCAACATCGCCGCCGGCGTCTCCGGGCATGCCGCCCGGCCATCACGGCCGGAAGGCGAGCAGGCCGCGCCCGATCCGTCCGAGTTGATCCGGAACTACCGGTCCCTGCATACCGATATCCTGGAGATCGGAGTGTTCCGCATGGCCGATGCCGGAGATTCCGGCGCTGCGGCCGGACGGGAAGCCGGGGAAGCGGCGGGCGCGGACGCGGAAATCGCGCCGGCAGTACAGCTCCTGTACGGCAGCCGTGAATGGCATGCCGACGGCGCGGACGCGGACGCTCTGGCGGAGGCGATGCGGGCCCGCGAGGTGTTCCGCATGCTCGGGAGCGGCGAGCGTTCGATCCTGGTCGGCTATTTCGGCTTTCCCGAATCCGGTTCGCTCGCCGTGCGCATCGTGACGGATGTGACGGCGATGTATCAGATGATTCGGGAAGCGCGGAGCGATCAGATCGCCCTGTCCGCCATCCTGCTCCTGATCGCGGTCGCGGTCAACTACGGCCTCGCCTGGGTGATCATCCGGCCGTTGCGCCACATTCTGGGCAAGGTGGACGAGGTGGCGTCCGGACGATTCGACACGCCACTCGCCGTGGATCGCCGGGACGAGATCGGACAGCTTGCACAACGGATCAACGCGATGGCGAAGAACCTGGATATCTACACGACCAAGCTCAAGAAGGCGTTCGAAGAAAACCGGTCCATGAAGGAATACCTCGAGTCCATCATTAATCATACGACGGACGCAATTCACATCGAGGATGTCAACGGCGTCCTGATTCGCGTCAATCCGGCGTTCGAGGCCATGTTCGGATGGAGCGAGGAAGAGGCGGTGGGGCGCAGCCTGCCGATCGTGCCCGAGAGCCATCTGAAGGAGGAGCGGGAAGCCCGGGAGGCGCTGCTCGCCGGACAGAAGCTTCCGCCGCGCGAGACGATCCGGCGCAGGAAGGACGGCTCCTGCTTCGAAGTGAGCGTTACCACGTCGGCGATCCGCGACAGGGGCGGCGTCATCCAGGCGTTCGCCAGCATCACGCGCGACATGACGAACCGGAACAAGATGGACGAGTTGCTGCGCCGCTCGGAGAAGCTGAACACCGTCGGCCAGCTCGCCGCCGGCGTGGCGCACGAGATCCGCAATCCGCTCACGACGCTGCGCGGATTCCTGCAGCTGCAGCAGCAGACGAACAAGCTGAACCAGCGGCATATCGACATCATGCTGTCGGAGCTCGACCGGATTAATCTGATCGTCAGCGAATTTCTCATCCTCGCGAAACCGCAGGCGACGAAGTTCCGGGTCCAGGATGTGCGGTTCATCCTGGGCGATGTGATCTCGCTGCTCGACAGCCAGGCGCACCTGTGCAACATCGTGTTCACCACATCCTTCGACAGCGAGCCCTGCGAAGTGTCCTGCGAGGAGAACCATCTGAAGCAAGTCTTCATCAACGTGCTGAAGAACGCGATCGAAGCGATGCCGAAGGGCGGCGAGATCGAGATCGAAGCCCGGAAGCAGCCGGAATGGATTGTCATCACGATCCGCGACCACGGCGTCGGCATATCGGAAGAGATGATTCCGAAACTGGGCGATCCGTTCGTGACCAGCAAGGAATCGGGGACCGGGCTCGGCATCATGATCAGCCAGCGGATCATCCAGAGTCACCAGGGGACGATGGAGATCCGCAGCAAAGTCGGCAAAGGCACGACCGTCACGATTAATTTGCCCGCGGCGAGACAGGCGGACGAGCGATAAGAAGCCCCCTGCGCAATGCGCAGGGGGCTCAAGCCGTTCAGGGCATGGAGGAATCAGCTGTTCGCGCCGGATACGTTCAGCGATTGCACGGCTTCCGTATCCGTATACTTGCGGAGAATCTTGACCTCGACGCGCCGGTTCTTCGCCCGGCCTTCGGGCGTTTCGTTGTCGGCGACGGGCCGGAATTCCCCGTAACCGGTCGAACTGACCAGACCGGGATCGAGATTGCCGGCTTCGATCAGCACGCGCATGAAGTTGATCGCGCGCTTCGCGCTGAGCTCGTAGTTGGATTCGAATTCGCGCGTGTTGATCGGCCGGTTGTCGGTATGCCCATCGACCATGATTTCATAGCCGGGGAAGTTCTTCAGCATTTCGCCGATCGCGACGCCGAGCTGGCGGGCTTCCGGCGTCAGATCCGCCTTGCCGGAAGCGAACAGCGCGTTGTCGCTGATGACGATGAGCAGGGACGAATGATTCAATTGGATATCGAGCTGTGTCGTCAGGTTGTTCTGCTGGATATACTGACTGAGCTGGTCGCGCAGCCGCTCGAACTCATGCAGTTCCTGCTCCGCATGGCGCGCCGCTTCGGTGGAATTGCCGCCGTCCCTGGCGTTGCCCTTCGAGCCGGACATCCGCAACGTGTCGGTGGCGTTCGTCATCTGGTCGACGGACACGAAGGCGGCCGATTGATCCAGGACGCCGAGGCCGGAGTTGAACGCGATGCTGAATGCCTGCCGCATCTCCTGAAACTTCTGGGCATCGACGGAGCTCATCGCATAGAGCACGATGAACAGGGCCAGAAGAAGCGTGAGCAGGTCCGCGTACGGAACCAGCCAGGTCTCGTTCGGATGCTCTTCATGCTCCTCGTGTCTACGCCGTTTGCTCAACGCCCCTCGCCTCGCTTTCCTGCCGTTCCTGCATCGCCTGCCGCTCCTGCGGCGTCAGGAAGACGGACAGCTTCTGATTGATGGCGATCGTGGAGACGCCGGACTGAATCGACAGCAGACCTTCGACCATCATGAGCCGGAGCTCGGTCTCACGTCTGGAGAGCCGTCTCAGCTTGTTGGAGATCGGGTGCCAGAGCACGTAGCCGGTGAAGATACCGAGCATCGTCGCGATGAACGCGGCGGCGATGGAGTAGGCGAGCTGCGCCATGTCGGTCATATCCGACAGCGCGGCGATCAGGCCGATGACGGCGCCGAGGACGCCGAGCGCCGGCGCGTACATGCCGGCCTGGGAGAAGATTTGCGCCCCCGCCTTGTGCCGCTCTTCGGTCGCGTTGATTTCCTCCAGGAGAACGTCGCGGACGAAGTCCTGGTCCTGGCCGTCGATGATCATCCGCATGCCGTTGCGAAGGAACGGATCTTCGATGTCGTCCACCCGGGACTCGAGCGCCAGCAGGCCTTCGCGGCGGGTGATCGTCGCCCATTCCATGAACAGCCGGATCAGCTCTTCGCGCGAGACGAGCTCCTGCTTCTTGAAGAGAATTCGGATCAGTGCGGGAAATTTCTTCAGTTCGGCCATCGGGAACGCCATGAACAGCGAAGCGGCCGTACCGACGAGAATGATGACGTAAGCGGCGGGGTTGATGAGCTGGACCAAAGGCGCGTGCTTCAGCATCATGCCTCCGATGACCGCCACAATACCGAGAATGATGCCGATAAAGGTCGATTTCTCCATGGGACACCTCGCACTGACTCTAAGAGATGATGATGGGGACCGTGTTACGGATTGGCGGCATGAATCGGGTATGATCGACACATGCCGATATAGTATTTATCGTCATTCTTGTGGAGATTATTAGATTTTGAAGCGACAAAATCGGCCGCGCGGACGCGGACGGAGCGGCGAAACGCGTACAGCGGGCAAAAAAATGGAACGACGGCGAAAGGATGGAGATTCATGGGAGTGAGGCATGGCCGCGCTTACGGCGATATTTTGCGGGAGCTGACGGATGCGGTCGGCGATATCGGGGACGGCTACCGCTTGTGCGGCATGGACGCGGAAGAATGGGCCGGTCTCGGGGAGCGGGAACGGCGGGAGACGCTCGAGGCCATCGCGGACGACGTGTTCTACGGGCTCGGCGCGCAGCCGGTCATCGCCGTCGGAGCGGGCAAGGTCGTCTACCATCCGAAACACCATGTCATTGAAGTTGCCGTGAACGACCGGGAGAGCCGCATTGTCCGATTAATTTGAGGAAAAGCTTTACATTGCATTACAGAATCCGTACAATCGAGGTAATCGTTCATGTAAAAATTTCTTACATTTACATCCTGAGGAGCCTGAATCATGTCGGTGAAATATACGATGCGCCCGGACATGCTGGACGAACGCGATCTGTTTCCCTGGTTTCAGCCCATCCTGGCCCTGGACAGTCGGCTCGTGATCGGTTACGAAGTGTTGGGACGCTACCGCACGGATGAAGGCGTGGCCAGCCTCGGACCGTTCTTCACGGACGCGGGCGCGGATGTCCGGGAGCAGATTCGGGTTGACCGCTTCATCCGGGAGCAGGCGATCGCCCGTCTGGCGCGGACGGAGGAGAAGCCCTTGCTGTTCCTGAACGTCAAGCCATCCTGGATGGACCGCGCATGGCAGAGCGAAGGCAGGCTGCACACGCTCCGCATGCTGGAACGGCACGGAATCGACCCGGACCGGGTGGTCATCGAGATCACGGAGGACAGCTACGCCGGCTCGATCGAACGTCTGGGCGAGATCGTGGACATCTACCGCGGCGCCGGATGCCGGATCGCGATCGACGACACCGGCACCGGCTTCAATTCGGCCGACAGGATCGCCGGGCTCAGTCCGGACATTCTCAAGGTGGACATTCACCTCATGAAACGAAGCGCCAGCCACAGCGGTTATCTGGCCGTGCTTCGAAGCTATTCCGCGCTCGCCGAGCAGATCGGAGCGTCGCTCCTGATCGAAGGCGTCGAGACGGAGGAGGATCTGCAGCGGGCCATTCAGCTCGGCGCCCGCTATGTGCAGGGCTATCTGTTCGCGGCGGCCGGGCCGGATTTTCAACCGGCGGACCGGTACGCCGCCATCGTGGACAACGGACTCGCCCGGCATCGTCTGGGGGTCAGGCGGTCGGAGGCGCGCTGGAGGGAAACCGGCGAGATGCTGGCCGACTGCGTGCGGCGCGCGCGGTTCGACGACGGCGGTCCGGCAAGCGGGGCCGACCGGTACGACCGGTTCGTCGAAGGGCTGCTGGACCGGCTTCCGGCAGCCTGCATCCGCGCCTATCTGTGCCGGGAGGACGGCGAGCAGCTGTCGTCGAACTACCGGCGCGAGAACGGCCGGTGGGTGAGGCAGCCCGAGTTCCGCGGCTCGAACTGGAGCTGGCGGCCGTACTTCGTGGCGGATATCCTGCATCCCGCCGTCGGCATGAACGCGAACATCTCCAGGAGCTACGCGGATCTCGGGACGCGCAAATGGATTCGCACGATCTCCGCTTCGCCGGCGCCGGGACTCATCGTGCTGTTCGACATCATCGACGGGGAAGCGGCGATCGGGACGGACGGTTCCGCGGAGTAGCGGGCCTGTAGACCATGCAGTGGAAACAATCGGGGCCGGTCGGGGTCTGGCGGCAGTAGGTGTCGTCCAGCACGAAGCCGGCTTTTTTGTATGCGCGGATGGCGCGAATATTCCAGGCGAGCACCTCGAGATCGACCTCGACGCCGGGGGAGCGCCGGAGCGCTTCCTCCGCGGCGAGCCGGGCCAGGAAGGGGCCTCCGCCCTTGCCGCACAGGTCCGGGCGCAGGCCGAGGCCGAGGCGGGTCGCGTTCAACAGCGGGAAGAACTGGACGTAACCGATCAGCTCGTCCCGGTCGTTCAGCACGGAGGCGTACTGCGTCTCCCGGATCCAGGGGTCGGCGAACTCCATGCCCCGCGCGGCCATCTCTTCCCAGGCAGGCCAGTCGAACCGGTCGTACGGAGGGGGATAACGCCAGCCGCATATCGCTTCGGCGTGGGCGTCCGTCATCGGCGCAAGACGCATGCCGCGCAGCTCCGCGGGAAGCGCCCCGTCCGCCTCCCGATCTTCGATCCTGTCCGTCATCCGCGGCATTCCTCCTTGCGGCAAGCGTCCGGATGCAACGAAATCTTCACGAAATGATTATAGCATTGGCGGCCGGCCGTGTTATCATAAGGTGGAGTTGGCGGAAACGCGGCCGCATGGAACGGAGACGGAGAACGGCCGCGGAAACGAAAGGGGCGGGCCATGAATCGTCTGGTTTGGCTCGGCTGCCTGTCCTATCTGGTCATCGGCATGGCGCACGTCGTCGCGGGCGCCGTGCTTGTGCCGCTGATCGGCGCTTACGGCGTCGAGTACGGGGACGGCGGCCAATTCATCATGAATCAATTTCTCGGCTTTCTGATCGGCGTCCTGGGGGCGCCGTCCATCACGAGGCGGCTGGGCCGCAGGAGTTCGCTGATCCTGGCGCTCGGCTGCCTGACCGCCGCGGAAGCGGCCTACAGCCTGCTGCCGCCTTGGGGCTGGATGCTGGCGTTCGCGCCGATCGCGGGCATCGGTTTCGGCATGACGGAAGCGGTGCTCGGCGCGATCATCATCGAGTTCGTGACGGATGGAAAAGCGTCCGCGATGGCGAAGCTCGAGACGTTCTTCGGCGTCGGCGCGCTCGTCATGCCGATGCTGGCGGGGTTCCTGATCCGGCTGGACGTCTGGCAGATGGCTTTTCCGGTCGTCACGGCGCTGTCGGGCATCACGATGCTGCTCTGGCTGACGGTGTCGTTCGGGAAGGCGGACGAACTTCTCGCCTTCCGGCAGGCGTCCGAGCCGGGCGGACAGGCCTCTCCGCCGGCCCGCTATTCGCCCGCCGTCTGGCCGCTGCTCGTGGCGGGCATGCTCTACTTCGCGCTCTATGTCGGCATGGAAATGAGCTACAGCAATTACCTGCCGGCCATCCTGCTGGAGCGGACCGGCATGGATGAAGCGGCCGCCTCGGCTTCGCTGAGCGCGTTCTGGGGGCTCATGGTGGTCGGCAGGCTGTTTGCGGGGCGCATCGCGGACCGGGCGGGCTATTTTCGCTATCTGGTCGTGTCCACCGCGGCCGGGACGGGCATGCTCGTCCTGCTCGCGCTCACGGGAAGCGCCGTGGCGTCGCTGATCTGGGTCGGACTGGCCGGTCTCGTCTGGTCGGGCGTGTTCGCGGTCGCGCTGCTGTACGTGAACCAGCACATCGCCGGCATGACCGAGCGGACGACGAGCCTGCTGATCGCCTCGGGAGGCGTCGGCGGCGCCCTGCTTCCGCGGGCGTCCGGCTGGTTCATGGACCATCTCGGCGCCCAGGGCACGCTGTGGCTCATCGCCGCGGCGGCGTCGCTGCTCATCGCGCTGCTGGGCGTCATGGCGGTCTCGGTCCGGTCGATCCGTCGGATCAGGGCGGATGCCGCGATCGCCGGAATCGAGAACGCGGAACTGTGAATCCTGGAGAGACGGAGGCGCATTCGGATGAGATCGATCGTCAGCATGCGCTGGGTGCTCGCGCGGCTGTACGAGCCGGACCTGGCCATCGTCGACTGCCGGTTCCGGCTCGGCGATCCGGAGGCCGGCCGGCGGAGCTACGCGGAATCGTACATCCCCGGCGCGATCCACATGGACCTGGAGCGCGACCTGTCCGGGCCCGTCGGCGAGCACGGCGGGCGGCACCCGCTGCCGGACATCGCCGAACTGGCGGCGAAGCTCGGCAAGGCGGGCATCGACCGCGGCACGCGGGTCGTCGCTTACGACGACCAGGGCGGCGCGATGGCCGCGCGGTTCTGGTGGCTGCTGCGCTACATGGGGCATGAGCGGGTCTACGTGATGGATGAAGGCTTCTCCGCCTGGAAGAAGGCGGGCTTTCCGGTGACGGACGCGGCCCCGCCGATCCGCGTGCCGAAGACGTACGTGCCGGATGTGCGGCCGGAACTGCTCGCGGATGTCGAGGCGGTGCGCCGCGCCGTCCGGACCGGCGGCAGCGCGATCGTCGACTCGCGCGAGCCCGTCCGCTACCGCGGCGAGCAGGAGCCGATCGACCGCTCCGCCGGCCACATTCCCGGCGCCGTGAACCGGTTCTGGAAGGAGAATCTTGACGAAGCGGGCCGCTGGCGCGGCACCGAAGAGCTGGCGGCGCGGTTCGAGGGGCTGCCGAAGGACAAGCCGGTCATCGTCTACTGCGGCTCGGGCGTGACGGCCTGCCCGAACGTGCTGGCGCTCATGGACGCGGGATACCGCGATGTGAAATTGTACGCGGGCAGTTGGAGCGACTGGATCAGCTATCCGGAGCATCCGGTGGCGAGAGGCGGGGAATAAGCGGTGTCCGCATCTTAGGATGGGGGAGTCTTTGGACAACCGAAGGAGAGGCCGTCCCGGACAGGGACGGCCTCTCTCGGCTGTACGCCCGGCATGGGCGTCATCTCTACGGTGAAAGTCCGGAATGGGGGCTGGCGAGCGCCTACCATTAGCCGAGGGCAAGGGTGTCGGTCGCGAGGCCGAATCTGAAGGAAGCCGG
>Ga0068685_100248_pt1 | contig 28047 bp, 26 predicted proteins | sample CeladaPassaB1F04_FD_62208 | JGI IMG/M metagenome (GOLD analysis project Ga0068685, IMG submission 62208) | Cellulose-adapted microbial communities from the Joint BioEnergy Institute, USA - Passage B1F04 | ecosystem: Engineered > Bioreactor > Continuous culture > Unclassified | place: USA, Joint... | reverse complement strand
GAACGCCGCCTGCGCCAGCGTCCCGAAAAACCGTTCCGTCGAATACGTCCCCTTTTCCGCCAAAAACCAAGCCGGACACCCCATCGCTCTTGCCCTCCTATTCGGCGCTCACATCGCGATAGCACCAGTTGGGATCATAAGGACGCCGACGCAGCTGTTCCATCTCTTTTAAACTGTATATCCGGTGATCATAATAAGCCACCTCAAACAAGTCGTCCGGATTCAGCTTGAGGTATTCGTAGACAAAGTTAAATAACAATTTCTCCCTAGGACCAAATACTCCAGCAATATCTTCAATCGATCCTGCATCATAATACTCCAAATGAGGCTTTTGTAAATTATATTTGCTTTCCTTAAGCATATCCGAACAATAACTTGAGGATTCTCTGGCATACTATTCGGAATGAGCATATAAAATCATTTCGGACTCATGACGAAAGAGAAGACCCATTTCTGAGTCATAACAAAAAAGAGAAGACCCATGACGAGAACGATAAGACAAGATCATTTCCATACAGTCCCAGCGACTCCCATGTTTCGGATACATGTGAATCCGAGCATGTACCCGAAACGCCGCCACGGCGAGGGAACCCACAAACCGGTCCACCGAATAATACGGCTTCGCCATCAAGAAACTCGCCGACACGCCCATGCCTACAACACCTGCCGTAACTCTTCGAGTGAATTCACGACGGTGACGCCCATCGATCGAATTTGCTGTAATATTTCTTGTTGTTCTCGATTCAAACTGTCCATCCGCTTGTCAACGTAGAGGATGACTCGTTTCTCCCATGGATTCACTTCATGATCTATATTTGTTAATTTTTTAATTTGTTTTATCAAATCAGAATCTATTCTTGCTTTTGATGTCTTCACCTCAATAATTGCATCCAGTGTGAGAATATCAAAATCACCTTACCATATCTTATCCGGCCGAAAATCCTCCGGCCTTATGCCCAACTCCTCGACCACGTCCATCCGTTCGCTCCCGCTCGGATCCTGTTCCATCCATTGCGGGTACATCACCTCCCCGGCAAAACAATTCCACAATACTTCCAACCCCTTTGGCCCATATGCAATCGGCGATCCCTCCACCCAAAACCGATGCGCCGGATTCCGCTCTAAATACTTCCATGCCAAATAGAAAACGAGATCCTCGCTCCCCGTCACATCCTCGATCCGCCCGAACCGGCAATACTCCACTCCCGGCTTTAATCCTTTGATCCCTTCCGCCAAAAACACATGGCGGTTCGCCCGCTGCTCCGAATCCACCTCGACCACGACGTTGTCGTATTCTACCCCGTACTTGTACATGATGTTGACCGTCGCAAAGTCAAATTGAAAATGCTCATCGTAACTCCGGCCGCCCTGATACAGAAACATCGCGTCGATCTCGAACGCCGCCTGCGCCAGCGTCCCGAAAAACCGTTCCGTCGAATACGTCCCCTTTTCCGCCAAAAACCAACCCGGTCGCGCCATGGTCCACCTCTCCTATTCGGCATTCGGATCTTGGTAACACCAAGTGCGACAATAAGGCCGTTGACGCAGCCGCTCCAGTTCTTCTAGACCGAACACTAAATCGTAGTCCACCCATAACAAGTCATGCGGATTCAATCGGAGATATTCGTAAACAAAATCAAACAACAATCGCTCTCTTGTTTCAAACAAACCGGAAATATCCTCAATGTATCCTGCCTCATAGTACTCCAGATGAGGTTTCGATCGGATGTGCCGTTCGAGCGTCGAAGCACAGAAGTCTAACGATTGTTTTGCATGTTTTTCGGAGTTGACATACATCAACATTTGGGAATCATGCCGAGGACGATAACAGATATTAATGTCAAAATATGTCATATCACCTTCTTTATCATATTTTTTGTAACTAGTTATCCAGATTCTCACATTTGCCCGAAACGCCGCCACGACCAGAGACCCGAGAAACCGATCGAAGGAATAATTCTGTTTTTCTACGAAAAAGAATGCCTCTGTGCTCATTCTTGTAACACCCGCCTCAGTTCTTCTAATGAATTGACGACCAACACTCCCCGCGAACGAATCTCTTGCAATATCTGCTGTTGTTCATCCCTCAACCCCTGGAGCGGTTCGTCGATGTACAAAATCACCCGTTTGTTCTCAGGATTCATGAAATCTTCATTATTTGTTTCCGTTAATTTTTTAATTTGTTCCAATAATTTATTCTTTAACTCTGCTTTTGATTTTTTTACTTCAATAATCTCGTCCTTGGTCACAACATCGAATTCGCCGGCTCGTGTTTCCCCGGCAATCCTAACCACCTTCGCTCCCATCAACACGACATCCTTGATTCCCCCTACAAACTCCGCTACCTTTGCTTCCACCCTTTTCCCAGCTTCCGCCGACCTCTTGTAGGTCTCGATCTTTTGCCGAATGTCCGCTTCTTTCATATATGGCCACGATAAGACATATCCGCCGGGATTCGTATAGTAATAATACTTCCCCTCCCGCCTCAACTCTCCATACACCGACGGACAATCGAGGTTGTGCACCCACAGCCCGACATCGCCTACGTAATACGTGTGAAACGCTTCCACCGTCAGGCTGTATACCTCGACCGGTTCCGCCGGCGCCACGATCCGCACCCGCTCCACCGGGCGCGCAACCCCGTCGGCCGCCCAAATCCGGTCGCCGACGCGCAGATCGAACGGATACGTCCAGCCCCGCCCTTCCACCCAGAACGGATGCTGCCGCGTCGTCTGCACCCGACGACCGCCCGCCGTCAGTTCATAGATCAGCCCTTTTCGCCCGCTCACCACCCCGACGACTTCCCGGTACGCCGTTTCCCCCGTCCGCTCGTCGCGCGACAGGACGCGGTCGCCGACTTGAAGCGTCTCGATCGGCGCTGCGCCCGCTTCCGTCCACACCGCCGTGCCCGCCGCAAAGCTGTTGCACGCAAGCAGCCGCCTGCGCTCGACGTCCAGCTCCGCCAGCGTCGTCCGTATCCCGACATTCCGCACGAACTTGATCGATCCGCGCACGGCGACGAGCAGCTCGGTCACGACCGCCATGTCTTTGCCGTACTGGATCGCCTCCGATCGCGTCGCCCGTCCGCTCATCACCGCCGCAAACCGGCTTTTGACCCGCGCGAACGTCGCCTCATACCCGCCCACATCGCCCCCAGCGCCGCCCGAACCGACGCCAGGTCGATGTCGCCTTCCGCCAGCGCCCGCACGACGCCGAACATGTCCGGCAGCAGCCCCAGTATTTCTTTGCCGAACGCCTGCGCGACTCCTTCCGCCAGGTACATCGGCGTCCGCCAGCCGGCTTTCTCCAGCACCGCATTCCGCCCGTTGCCGAACCACTGCACCCGTTCGTCGAGGTACAGATAGCCTTCGTCCGCCGCCTTGACCCCGATGCCGTTTTCCGCGATCGTGCCGCCGACGACCGTCACTTCCGCCCGCCTGCCCGACGTGTACAGCCCGATCGGACTGCGGCGAATCGTGCTGTCCGCCATATACAGCTCCGGATAGGCGCCGCCTCCGTCGTCATGGACGAAGATCGCCTCGTCGTATTCGCCCCGGTCGTTGTCGAACCGCATGCCGTTCAGCAACACCTGGACGACGGAAACACCGGACAACACCCGCAGCGACGCGTCGTCGAACATGCCGCCGGACATCGTCACGAGCGCGCTGTTTTCGATCAGCACCGTGTCGTTGAAGTAACTCCCGACGACGTCGACGACCGCCGTGCCGAGGTTGAGCTGTTTCGACTCGACCGCGTGCCGCGCCACGTACAGCGCCTGCATGTTGGAGCCGAACGCCCCGCCGACGACGGTCGCGACGACGGCGCCGTTCAGCCAGAGACCGTTGCGCGCGCGCACGACGTACGTGTGGTACAACTCCAGCGCCGCGCCTTCCATCGCCACGATGCCGCGCCAGTACACGCCGCCCGACGGCAGGCCCGAGCGAAACTCGACGCGGCCGCTTTGCGGGTCGGCGTCTTCCTCGCCGCTGACCAGCGTTCCGTACACCCGCAGCGTGTCGCCGCTGCGGTCGTCGATGTACGAGATGATCTCGGTCCCGGGCTCCACCTGCAAGATCCCGCTTTTTTCCACGACGATCGGACTGTATAGATGCACCCGGCCGCTCAGCGTGTACGGCTTGCGGACGTGAAAGTCGACGTATTCGCCGACAATCATGTCGGGAATGCCGGGGTTTAACCGCGGATCGGCGACTTCCGTGTCGTCCGTATAGCCGTCCTCGTCGGTGTCGCGGTAAAGCGGGCTGAGATAGGCGTAGTAACCGTCGCCGAGGTAGTTCGGCGGCGTACCCGCGATGCGGACGACGTCGCGCGCCGCCGTCGCCGACGGTGCCGCGGGCACTGGCAACTCTTCCGGCTCCATCGGCGGCACGTACCGAATCTCGAACCCGTCGGGCAGCGTATCGTGATCGGTATCCCGCAACAGCGGGTCCGTGCCGTATGTCCGCACCTCCTCCCCATCGGTCAGACCGTCGTCGTCCGTATCGACCTTGGTCGGATCGCTGGACATCGGGTAATAGCGGTAGACGATCCCGAACAGCGCGATCTCGATCGGCCCGCCGACTTCTTCGCCGTCCGACAATCCGTCGCCGTCGGTGTCCGGGTTGCCCGGATCGGTCCGCACGAGCCGGTCGTACCAGAGCCCGACGCGCATGCCTTGCTCCTCGACGCTGTCCGGCAGCCCGTCGCCGTCGGTATCCGGCGCCTGCGTCACCGCTTCCCGGATCCGGTCGTAGACGAGCAGCAGATCGTCGGCGTCGGAAGCGTGGAAATACCGGCCGCCCGTCCGCTCGGCGATGTCCGCAAGCAGCGCCTGGTTCACGCTGTCGCCCAGCCCGACGGTGTAGATGACGATGCCGTTTGCAGCCGCCTGTTCGGTGTAGCGGGGATCGTAAGCCCCCTCGCCGTCGGTCAGCACAATTTCGACCCGCGCCCGATCGTCCGAGCCGCGGCGGATCAGCTCGTTGTTCGCCGCCGCGACGCCGGCGCCGATGTTGGTGCCGCCCACGTCGTCGATCCGGTCGATCGCCGCTTTCGCCGCCTCCAGATCGCCGGTCAGCGGCTGCACCACCCGCGCCGTTTCGTCGAAATCGACGACGCCCGCCCGGTCGCCGACGACGACGCCGACGCGGCTGCCCGGGATCAACCCGTCGATGAACCGTTTCGCCGCTTCCTTGCGCAGGCCCTTCGGATCGTTCCACGCCATGCTGCCCGACGAATCGATCACGAACACGACGTCGAGAAACCGAAGCACCGTCTGGCTTTCCCGGTCGCCCGCGTAAAACGGCACCTGCCAGATCGCGCTCAGGTCCGGCAGGAAAAACAGCGCGTACAGCGAAAAATGGTCGGTCTCCCCCCACACGTACCCGCCGCCGGCGTCGACGCCCTGGCGCTCCACCGGCACGAACGTCAGCCGTTCTTTGTCGAAATACATCATCCGCACCTGTTCGATCGGCCGGTCGCCCAGCCGTCCGCGGTCGATCGGCATACGAATCCGCGCCCGCTCGAACGGCCGCGTGCTTTCCAGCGCATAGACGCCGGAGACCGCATACGTGTCGTCGAACACGGTCGCCGCGCCGACTTCGCGGATGAACAGATCCCGCGCGATGTCGCCGACGGCGGTGATCTCGACCTCGATCCCCGCCGGCCCAACGATCGTCTGCGTATACGTCTCCTCGCCGTCCGGCACGCCGTCGCCGTCGCTGTCGGCCTGTCCGGGACGCGTGCCGAGCCGCCGCTCGCCGGCGTCCGTCAGCCCGTCGCCGTCGGCGTCGCGCGCCATCGGGTCCGATCCGAACGCCTGCTCCTCCGCGTTCGTCAGTCCGTCGCGGTCGACGTCCTCGGCGCCGTCCGGCACGCCGTCTCGATCCGTGTCCCGCACCAGCGGACTGACCGACTCGCGCAGCATCGCGCGCTCCCAGCCGTTGGCCAGCCCGTCGCCGTCGGCGTCGCCCTGCGGATCGGCCTCCACCCGCGCCAGCGCTTCGCGCTCCTCGACCAGCTGCCGGCGGAGCACCGCCAGAAACTCCTTCGCCTGAAGGCACAGCCGAAACGCCCCGACCGGATCGTCCAGCCGCTTGCCGATCGACTCCTGCAGCGCGATCTCCGCCTGCGCATACCACGCGCTGTTGTGCGGCTGCGTATAGTCGGTAAACGGCAGGTCGGCCGCCGCCGCGGACAGTTCGTCCCAACACGACTCGAGCGCGGCGCGCCCGTTCAGCAGGGCGAAGTCGTCCTCTCGGCTGGTCAGCTCGAACGTGCTGCCGTTTAGAACAATCTCCCGCGCGAAAATCCGACCGGTCAGCGTCACGTTCGCCGCCTGAATGCGCACCGCTCCGTTCGGCGCGTACAACATCCCGTCGAACACGACGCGGCTGCCGCGAATCGCGATATCGCCGCGTTCGGCGTAAACGACGAGCCGGCCGTTGTCCGCCGTCTCCAGCCGCGACACGTTGAACGCGACGGAACCGGAGGCGACGATCAGGCCGCGGCCGCGAAACGAAGAGCCGTTGAACGCCAGATCGCCGCCGACAACGAGCGGGCGGTTAACGGCAAGCGTCGCCCCGCTCAACGACCGGCTCCGGTCGAACGTCACGACCTGCGGATCCGCCAGGGCGAGGCCGCGGAGAACGGCGCCGTAATCGGGCATCTTGACGGCCGGCGCCCGGTCGTCGATCAGCCACGCTTCGCTTTTGTCGGCAGAAATGTCGAGACCGGAAGCGGCGGCCAGCGGCCCCTCCACGAGCAGCTCCGAGCCGCGGAAGACGAACCGGTGATTGGTGATGGCGCCGCCGGTGATCTTCGCCTTAGCCGCTTGAATGGACAGCGGCCGGCGGTCGTCCGAGGCAAGCAGGGTATAGTCTTGCGAAGAAACGGCGAAAGCTTCCGGCCCGACGGTAGGCCCCAGCGGATCGCCGACGTCCTCCCCGCTTTCGCCGTCGGCCAAGGCGGGAAGCGGGACCGAAACCGAAACCAGCGCCACCACCAGAAAGAGAGAAAGCGCTTTTTTCAGAGAAAAAGACACAACGAAACTCCTCCTCCTGCTTCCCCACATCGAAAGCAGAAACCGTCGGGTGCGAACGCGTAGGCGAAAAAGGATGCGATAAAGATGAAGTTAAGGATGCGGCCGTAACGGAAGACGGTTAGTGGGGAAAAATCACCATGTTTAGAATAACACAAAATTCTGGGAGGTTGTCAAGAGGTTAATTTGCTGCCGCCCTAGATCTGAGCAAAATCCCCTCTCCCCTTTCGCCGTCGAAGTGATATAATAAATCCATATTCCGCTATGACCCGAAGAAAGTGAGGAAGCGCCGACATGTCCGCATCCGGCGACGACCGACACATCACGATTTTCGACACGACGTTGCGCGACGGCACGCAAGGCGAAGGCATCAGCCTGTCCGTCGAGGATAAACTGAAAATTGCCCGCAAACTCGACCAGCTCGGCGTTCATTATATCGAAGGCGGATGGCCCGGCAGCAATAGCAAAGACGTTGAATTTTTCCGCCGCGCCCGCCAGCTTTCGCTCGTCCACGCGAAAATCACCGCCTTCGGCAGCACGCGCCGTAAGGATACGACGGCCGAGCACGACGCGAATTTGAATCACATCATCGAAGCGGGCGTTCCGACCGCGACGATTTTTGGGAAATCGTGGGATTTTCACGTCGAAGTCGCCCTGCAGACGTCGCTCGCCGAAAATTTGGCGATGATCGAAGATTCCGTCCGCTATCTGAAACGCCACGGGCTCGAGGTTATTTACGACGCCGAGCACTTTTTCGACGGCTACAAACACAATCGGGAATACGCGCTCGCCACCGTGCGCGCGGCCGAAGCGGCAGGGGCGGACTGGATCGTCCTGTGCGACACGAACGGCGGCTCTCTGCCGGAAGAAATCGCCGACATCGTCCGCGACGTCTGCGCACAGCTTTCCGCTCCCGTCGGCATTCACGCGCACAACGACTGCGAACTCGGCGTCGCCAACACGCTGGCAGCCGTCCGGGCGGGCGCCCGGCAAGTGCAGGGCACCATCAACGGCTTCGGCGAGCGGTGCGGCAACGCCAATCTCTGCTCCATCATCCCGAACCTGCAGCTGAAGCTCGGCTATCGGTGCCTGTCCGACGAACAGCTGAAAATGTTGACCGGCGTCGCGCGCTACGTCAGCGAAATCGCCAACGTTCATATGCCGGTCAACCAGCCGTACGTCGGCCAAGCGGCGTTCGCGCACAAGGGCGGCGTTCACGTGTCCGCGATCCTGAAACATCCGAAAACGTACGAACACGTCGAACCGGAAAGCGTCGGCAACAAGCGGCGCGTGCTCGTTTCCGAACTGTCCGGACAAAGCAACATTTTGATGAAAGCGCAGGAATTCGGAGTCGACTTAAACCGCAACCATCCGAAAACGCGTGAAATCATCGACCGCATCAAGGAACTGGAGCACCAGGGCTACCAGTTCGAAGGCGCCGACGCTTCGCTCGAACTGTTGTTGCGCGAAGCCGCCGGCGGCCTGGAAGAACTGTTCCGCGTCGAATCGTTTAAAATTTTGGTCGAAAAAATCGGCGACCTCGCGGTCGTCGCCGAGGCGATCGTCAAAGTGCGCGTAGGCGACGAAGTCGTCTACACCGCCGCAGAAGGCAACGGGCCGGTCAACGCGCTCGACAACGCGCTGCGCGACGCGTTGTTGCGCTATTTTCCGGAACTGCGCGCCATGCACCTGTCCGACTATAAGGTGCGCGTCCTCGATGAAAAAGAAGCGACGGCCGCGAAAGTGCGCGTGCTGATCGAATCGACGAGTCCGGAGGGGTCGTGGAGCACCGTCGGCGTCTCAACCAACATCATCGAGGCGAGCTGGCAGGCGCTCGTCGACAGCTTCCGCTACGCGCTGCTCGACAAAAACCGGTCTGCACAAGCCGTCGCCGCAGCTGAACCGAATCGCTAACGCTCAGCGCTGACCGCCGCGAAGCCGGCCGGCGATTCGCTTTTCCAGCTCGTCGCGACGGACGAAATAAAAGCGGTCGCGGACTGTGCCGTCGCGATCGAGGAGGAAGCTCGTCGGAAACGCACTGACTCGATAGGCGTCTGCGGCGACTGCTTCGGTATCCAGCAGGACCGGAAACCGAATCCCGTAACGGTCGACGAAACGGCGCACGTCGTCGAGCCGATCCGTCTGCGTGACGTTGACGCCGTAAAGATCGATACGGTCGCCGTATTTTTCGTAAACCGCCTGAAAATCCGGCGCTTCAAGTAGGCAAGGTCCGCACCAGGAAACCCAGAAATTGATGAGAAGCGGCTTTTCCCGCTTGCCGCCGAGCGTGTAGGTTTTTCCGTCAAGCCCGGCCAGCGACACGACCGGCGCCGGCCGGCCGACGCGGTAGGCCGTTCTTACGGGCGCCGTCGAATCCTGACGATGCAACGCCGGTCGTGCCGCCCCTTGCGGCCGCGACACGGCGGCCAGCGCCGGAACCAGACACAAGGCCAAAAAGAAAACGAGTACGACCGACACGAACCGTTTCATGGCCCACCTCATGCGCGTTTTCACATAATATGCCCCGCTTTCGTCCAAAATACGACGGGTGAACCGCCTTGACATCCGAAACGCGAATCGGCGAGCTCGCCGCCTTCGCCTCCGTGCCGGTCGTGCTCGTGCTCGGCAATTCGATGCTGGTGCCCGTGCTGCCGGACATCGAACGCCACCTCGGCGTCACGCGCTTTCAGGCGAGCCTCGTCATCACGCTGTTTTCCCTGGCGGCCGGCCTGTCCATTCCGGTCGTCGGGTATTTATCCGACCGATTTTCAAGAAAAAAGGTTTTGCTGGCTGCGCTTGGCCTGTACGGCGTTTCGGGCGTCGTCGCCGGGTTCGGCGCGCTTTGGGGATCGTATCCGGTGCTGATCGCCGCCCGAGCGTTGCAGGGCATCGGTGCGGCGGGAACGGCGCCGGTCGCCATGGCGATGATCGGCGACCGATATGAGGGAGCCGCGGAGAGCAAAGCGCTCGGTCTCGTGGAAGCGGCCAACGGAACGGGCAAGGTACTCAGCCCGATTCTCGGCTCGCTGTTTGCGCTGATCGTCTGGCATGCCGTCTTTTTTGCATTTCCGGCCTTTTGCGCGATCGCCGTGGGGCTCGTCTGGCTTCAGATCAAAGATAAGCAGGCGCCGACTCCCCCGCCGCCGCTCGGCCGTTACGTCGCAGACATCCGCCGCGTTTTCCGGGAAAAAGGCCGGTGGCTGACCGCCGCGTTTTTCGCCGGCGCGCTCGGATTGTTCGTGTTGTTCGGCGTCCTCTTTTATTTATCCGACGTTCTGGAAAAACCGCCGCACAACATCGATGGCGTCCGAAAAGGGCTGGTACTGGCCGTTCCGCTGCTCGGTTCGGTGACGGCTTCCTATTTGACCGGCGCCCATATCCGCAAAAACGGAAAACGGATGCGCATGCTGATGCTTACGGGTTTGGCGCTGTCGAGCGCCGCTCTGGCGACCGCCGTCGCCCTATACGCGCGGCTTTATCCGCTCATCGCGCTACTTTCGCTTTGCGGCGTCGGCATCGGCATGCTGTTGCCGTGCCTGAACACCCTCATCACCGGAGCCGTCGGCCGGGACGAACGCGGCTTGATCACGTCGATCTACAACGGCCTGCGCTTTCTCGGCGTGGCGCTGGGACCGCTGCTGTTCGAACGGATGATGGCCGTTTCTCACCGGACCGTCTTCGTCGCGACAGCGCTATTGTCGGCCGCGGCGCTTGCCCTGGTCTTCTTCCGAATCAGACCCGACAGACAGGTGGAATAAGCGGGGATGAACACCTTGCAGCTTTGGCTTGCAAAACCGATCGCGCGCGACATGCTCTCCCACGCGGCGGATTCGTATCCCGCCGAAAGCTGCGGAGTGCTGCTCGCTTCCAGCGCCGAGGGTGCGAACGAAGACGGCGTCGTCCGGCCGTCCCGCTACGTCCGCCTGCGCAACGTCGCCTGCGAGACACACCGCGCTTTCGTCGCCGATCCCCGCGAATGGGTGGAACTCGTCGCCGGACTCGCCGCCAGACAGGAAAGGCTTGTCGCCGTCGTCCATTCCCACCCGAACGCATCGGCCGAACTTTCCGAAACCGACGCGGCGACGATGTGGCGAACCGTTCCGTTTCACGTCGTCGTCTCCGTTCGTTCCGACGGCATTCCCGCCGCATGGCGGGCATGGCGGTGGGACGATCAGCTCGGAGCGTTTCGGGAAGTCTGCGTCGCCATCACCGGCGAAAGCGGTTGGACGAAATCTGCTCAGGCGAGACTGCGGCCGAGCTGAAGGTAGAGATCGCCCAGCGTCGGCACGCCGCGCCGGAACGCTTCCCGTACGAGCTTGATCCACAAGTGGGCCGTCATCACGGCGTCCTCGAGCGCATGGTGCCTCCTCGTAATCTCGATGCCGAAATCCGCAAGCAACGTGTCGAGATCGTACCGCCCGCGGTCGGGAAACAGCCATTTGGCCAGCATGATGCAGTCGAGCAACCGGTGCGCCAGGTTGATTTTCGACGTCCGCCAGAGCGCCGAATTCAAAAACCGCTTGTCGTGACCGCTGCCGTGGGCGACGAGAACGCGATGGCGCACAAACCGCAAAAAATCGTGGAGGGCGTCGAGCAATTCGGGCGCGGCACGGACCATTTCATCCGTAATACCGGTCAGTTGCTGAATATTTTCCGGAACGTCGCGCCTCGGGTTGACCAGCGTGTAAAACTTCTCGTCGCCGATCCGCTCGCCGTGTACCAGCACCGCGCCGATCGAGATGATTTCGTCGCCGGCATGCGGGAAAAATCCGGTCGTCTCTAGATCGAACACGACGACTTCAAGTTCGTCGAGCCTGCGGTCGAACCAGTCGTTGCGCCGTGATTCCCTCATGACGGAGCGGATAAACGCCATCTGCTGGGCCGTCCGCGCGTCGAATACGGAAGCAAGCGCCGGAGCCCATCCGCCCTGTCGGTACAAATGCCAGATCCGCTCGAAACCGCGCGGCTCCTTCATCGCTTCCATCTCCTTCCGACGGCGCTACTTGCGATGTTTCCCCGAGCGTGCGAGCACGGCCGAGATATGCCGGCGAACGAACTGCTGGATGGCCTTTCCCGTCAGCAGACATTCCTTCAACTCGCGACGCCGCTGGCGCGTCAGCTGGATGTCCCGCAATTTCCCCCGCGTCGTGTACAAGCCGTCTTGCAGTTGAAACGGCGCTTCCGCGCGAAATAAAAGCGCGCTTAAAAACGCGTCGCGCCAGCGGCTTTCCTGTGCGGGTGACAAGACGCCGATCCGTGTAAGCCCAGCGATTCGTTCGAGGGTAGATGTTCCGGCGACGCCGTGAGCGAGCGCAAGCAGACGGACGCCGTTGACGATCGGAAGATAAGCGCCGTACTTGACGTCGAATCCGCCCGCGTCCTCGCCGTAGCGCTCGGTGACGAGCCGACCGAACCAGTTCAGCGCGACTTTATGGTGAAGCGTATTTTTCAGCATTCTACCCAACATGTCCGGACGTTCGCGTATCTTTTGCCGCATATCTTCCGCCAGGGCGCGCACCAACGAGGCGTCGCCGTAGACGGCGCGCGCGTCCGCGACGATAAGCGTATAACGGACGTTTTCCCACGTCGGATCGCCGAACCACTCGTTCAATCGCCTTTTCCAGTCGGATAACGGCTTACGCCAACGGGGGTTTGAACAAAGGACGTTCCCCTGACATGGAGGGTAACCGAGAATTCCAAGACCGTGTAAAATACTTCCCACAAGCAGATGAAAATAATCTTCCGTCTCCTTCGGATCACCGCCGTCCGCGTACAGCAGTCCGTTGTCTTGGTCACTCCACGGCGTCTGCTCCGAACGACCGCCGCTGCCGAACAGCACGAACGCATACCGGACAGGCGGCGGGCCGAGCCCTTTCTCTGCCAGCATCCGTTCCGATAAAAACACCGTCCGGCCGATCAACAGATCATGCAAATGATTGACGACTTCGTTCCAACCGGCGATGTCGGCGGCTGCCCGCGGATCGCCGAGCAACGCCGTCGCCTCGTCGCGACAGGCGCGCAGTTCCTCGAACCGTTCCGCCTTGCCGATTCGTTTCCACATATCGTTCCACATGTCATTCCGTCTTACATCGTCGGTCACCCGGACGCACCTCCGGAGGCATGGCGAACCGTCTCCGAAACATGCGGGGCGGCTTGCCCCAGCCGCCCCGCCGCGTCGCCGATCAGGCCATCACTTTCGATTCGGAACCGATCTGTTTCATCTGTTCCGGATAGCCGTAACTGCCGTGCTCGCTCAGGTCGAGCCCGATGATTTCCTCTTCCTCCGTCACGCGCAGTCCCATCGTCGCCTTCATGATGCCGAGAATCAAGAACGACACGACGAACACGAACGCGAAACTGACGGCGACGCCCATCGCCTGCACGCCCAACTGGTGCAGGCCGTAACCGTAGAACAGTCCCGGCTTGCCGACGCCGACGATCTCGACCAGACGCGGCGACGCGAAAAAGCCCGTCGACAGCGAACCCCACATGCCGGCGATGCCGTGCACGGAGAAAGCGTAGACCGGATCGTCGAGCCCGGCGCGTTCCAGCCATTGCGCGGAGAAAAACGTCAACACCCCGGCGATCGCCCCGATGACGACCGCAGCCCACGTCTCGACGAACGCGCAGGAAGCGGTGATCGCGACGAGCGCGGCGAGCACGCCGTTCAGCATGCTCGGAATGTCCGCCTTGCCGAAATAGATCCACGACACGATGAGCGCCGCCACGCCTCCCGCCGCGGCCGCCATGTTCGTGTTGAGCGCGATGAAACCGAAGAAACCGTCGTTGACCGCCGTCAACGTGCTGCCCGGATTGAAGCCGAACCAGCCGATCCAGAGCAAAATGACGCCAAGCACGGACAACACCTGGTTATGTCCGGGAATCAGGTTCGGCTTGCCGTCTTTGTTGAATTTGCCGAGCCGCGGCCCGAGCAGAATCGTCGCCGCGAGCGCCGCCGTCCCGCCGGTCAGGTGTACGACCGTGGAACCCGCGAAATCTTGCTTGCCGTGTGCGGCCAGCCATCCGCCGCCCCAAATCCAGTGCGCGACGAACGGATATATCGCGACCGTGAACAAGGCGCCGAATACAAAATACACCGGCAGCTTGGCGCGTTCCGCGAACCCGCCCCAAGCGATCGCCAACGACACGCCGGCAAAGGCGAGCTGGAACAAAAACTTGATGCTGAGCGGCACGTCGGAAAACGCCAGCGATTCGAACGCGTCCGACTCTTTGCCGTCAAAGAAGAAACCGCTGGTACCGATGATCGGATTGCCGTTGCCGAACGCCAAGCCGAAGCCGAACGCCCAGAAGAAGATCGAACAAATGCCGAACGTCAAAATCGTCTTGCCGGCGACGTGCCCGGCGTTCTTCATGCGCGTCGACCCGGACTCCAGCAGGGCGAACCCCGCTTGCATCAGAATGACGAAAACCGCGGCCACGAGCGCCCAAAGCGCGTCGACGGCCAGCTTGAGCTGCTGCGCGGTCGGTCCTTCTTCCGCCGCCGACGCCAAGGCAGGTATGGCCAGCAGAAACAGCAAACCTAACACCAGAGCTTTCCTCCACACGACGACCCACTCCCGTTTTGTTATTTTTCATGACACAACTTGATAGTCTTAATGCCATTATAGCGGTTAGCCGCCGGTTTGACAACACCGTTTTTCGCATCGATTTTGCATCGCGATGCTCTTGATTTTTTCAGCGAAATCGACTACGATGAATTCCAAGAACGGAAGCACCGTTCGGTTGCGGTAGCCGTTTGGAGACGGCCGCCGCACCGGGCGGTGTTTTTTGTTTCGCCGAGAGGGCGAAAAGCCGCAGGCAGCCCACACATGTTCGGCGTTCGTGCCGCCCGTCTTTCCGCGTGCCGGTTGCGGCTGCGGCTGTGGTATAATAAATTCTGAACCCACGAGGTGGCGTCATGTCCAGACAGGACACCCGAACCCCCCGGTCCCGCCACGACCGCGGGTACAAGTTTCTGTTCGCCAGTAAGAAAATTTTCCTCGACCTGCTGCGCTGTTTCGTCCGCTGCGGCTGGGTCGACCGCATCGACAGCGAAGACGCCCTCGAACCGGTCAACAAATCCTACGTCCTGCCTGACTTCAGCGGCAAGGAAGCCGACGTCGTCTACAAGGTGCGCCTGAAAGGGCGGACGGTGTTTTTCCTGCTGCTCGAACTTCAGTCGGACGTCGACTTTCTGATGCCGCTGCGGCTGCTGCTTTATGAGGCGGAGATTTTGCAGGACTGGCTGAAGGGCGTACCGAAGCGGATGCGGCGGCGCAAGGGGTTGCGGGTGCCGGCGGTGGTGCCGCTGGTGTTGTACAACGGCAAGCAGCCCTGGACGGCGGCGCGGCGGTATCGGGAGGTCGTGGAGGGAGCGCAGGATTTCGGGGAGGAGTTGCTCGATTTCGGGTATGTGCTGATCGACGTGAACCGGTACGGGGAGGAGGAGCTGCTCAGGCTGGCGAACGCGGTGGGGGCGGCGTTTTACCTGGACCGGACGGTGGAGGATACGGCGGAGCTGGTGGAGCGGCTGCGGAAGGTGCTGGAGCTGCTCAAGCGGATGAGCGTGGAGGAGCAGGCGCGTTTGGTACAGTGGATTCGGTACGTGGTGGTGGAGCGGCTGGGGAAGCCGGAGCGGGAAGCGGTGGCGGCGGCGATCGAGGCGGCGAAGGAAGGGGAGGTGGGGGCGATGATTACGAACATCGAGCGGAGCATCGAGCGGATCAAGAGGCGGCTGAGGGCGGAGGCCCGGGCGGAAGGTCGGGCGGAGGGTCGGGCGGAAGGTCTTGCGGAGGGGAAGCGGGCGCTGGCGAAGAAGCTGCTGATGAGGGGAATGGCGGTCGAAGAAGTGGCGGAGCTGACGGAGCTGTCGATCGACGAGGTGTCCCGGCTGCAACAAGAAAGTTGAAAAAGAGGCCTGATGGCGTTTTCCGGCCGCGCATGGTATGATAACGGCAGAATCGGTCAAGACGCGCCGTCCGCCGGGCTGGGAGGTGACGCGCGTGAAGGAAGCAAGACGGCTGTACCGAATCGGTGAACTCGCCCGTATAACCCGCCTCAGTCCGCGAACAATCGATTATTATACGGCAAAAGGCTTGATTCGGCCGGCGTCGCGGACGGTGGCGAACTACCGCCTGTACGGGAGTGAAACGTTGGAGCGGCTCAAACGTATTGAACAATTGAAAAAGGAGAAATATACGCTGGAGGAGATCAAGCGGCGTCTGGACGACCTGGACCGCGTCGGCACTGACCGAATGATGGCCGAAAAATTGACGTCTTTGCAAATTTTACTTCACCAACTGTCGAGAGAAACGCAAGAACTGAAAATGTTGCTGGGGCAGACGCGGCCGCAAAAAGCGAAAACCGTCTGGAAGCGCCTTGCGGCGCAGAGCGCGGCTTGTCTCGACGCCTTGCTGTTTTTGACAGGTAAACAACCGCCATTGTCTTGAAGAAACCTACAGACCAAGAGGAGGCCGAAAAGAGAAATGGTGTATCCCGCTTTCATCTGGCCGTGGGACTTGCTCATCTACGCCGCATTCGCGGTGTCGCTCTGGGCGCAGTTCCGCGTGCAGCGCACGTTTCGCCGCTGGTCGGACGTGCCGAATATGTCCGGTATGACCGGATACGAAGCGGCTAGACGGATGCTTGACGCCAACGGGCTGCATCACGTTCCGGTCGAGCCCGTCGCCGGCGCGCTGACCGACCATTACGACCCGATCGCCCGCGTCGTTCGGTTATCCGAACCCGTGTTCTACGGTCGGTCGATCGCGGCGCTGTCCGTCGCCTGCCACGAAGTCGGCCATGCGATCCAACACAAGGTCAAATATCCGATGCTCGTGGCGCGCCATCTGATGTTTCCGGTTGTAAGGTTCGCATCGGGCATCGCACCGATTTTGATCATTGCTGGCCTTATTTTTCAAGCAATACCCGGCCTTCTGTTCACGGGCATCCTGTTTTTCGCCGCCGCCGTTCTCTTCCAGCTCGTCACGCTGCCCGTCGAATTTAATGCCAGCGCCAGAGCGCGCGACCTGATGCTGGCTCACGGTTTCATCCACCGCTCTGAAGAACGCGGCGTCGCCAAAGTGTTGAACGCCGCCGCGTGGACATACGTCGCCGCGGCGCTCGTGGCCGTGCTCGAGCTGTTGAAATACGTCATGATTTTCGCCGGGCGTAGCAACGAAGAGTAAACCGAGCGGCGAATGGCTTCGAACTCGGCCGACCGAGGCGATCGAATCGGCGAGCCCGGCGCCCGAAAAGTGCGCCGAGGCGCCGATTTTTATTTTCGGCAAAAATCAATTGTAAATCTCCGGAACATTTCGGCGGCTATCGGCAATTTTTCACCCTTCCGCCGGACGATGCCGATCGTCCGCGTCACGCGCGGCTCGCTCAGCTTCACCTTGGCGGGCATGAGCGGCCCCGTCTCGACGAGCGCCATCTCCGGAAGCAGGCTGACGCCCATGCCGGCGGCGACGAGACTGCGGATTGTATCGGTCTCTTCACCCTCAAACCCGACGTTCGGCACGAAGCCCGCTTTCCGACAAGCGTCGAGCACGATGCCGCGCAATGAGTACATTTCGCTGAACATGACGAACGGCTCGTCGCGAAGTTCGTCCAGCCGGATTTCCGAACGGCCGGCCAGCGGGTGTTGCGGCGGAAGGACCGCATACAGCTCTTCCGTCAACAGCAGCTCGCCTACGACCCGATCATGGTTTTCAGGAAACGGCGACACGAACGCCAAATCGACGTCGCCCTGGATGACATCGCGGATCAGGCTCGAATACGTCCCCTGCCGCAGGCGAAACCGGACGTTGGGATGTTCCTTGCGGAATGCGGCGATCGCCGTCGGCAGCATGCTGATGCCGAGGCTGTGCGGAAAACCGATGCGGACTTCTCCCCGCTCCGGATCGAGAAACTCGCGTATTTCCTGAACCGCTCGGTCGAGATCGGCCAAAATCGCCTCCACCCTGCCCAAGAACATTCTCCCGACCGGCGTCAGCTGGACATTGCGGCCCTTCTGCGCAAACAGAGGAACCCCCAGTTCCTCTTCCAGCTGGTGAATTTGCCGGCTCACCGCCGACTGCGCGACGTGAAGTTCCTCTGAAGCCTGGGTGACGTGCTGTTTCCGCGCCACCTTGACGAAATAGTAAAGTTGCCTCAGTTCCACTCTCGCGCCTCCTTACCGCCGACCGGGCGCGGAATGCCGCAGCGATAACAGCGGAGAAACCAACAAAAACCCGGCGATCGCCCCGCCGACATGCCCCCAGAAGCTGACGCGCGACACAAGCACGGAATAAATCAGGCCGATCACGATCAGCACCTGCACCGCCTTGCGTGATCCCTCGTCAAGAGGGATGCGCCGGAACAACACCAGGTGCAGGTACGCGCCGAACAACCCGTAAATCGCGGCGGACGACCCGACGGCCAGCGCCGGCCGTTCCAGCGACAGGGAAGCCAACCCTCCCGCTGTTCCGCAAAGGATGAAAAACGCCAGATACTTCGTCTTACCTAGAATTCTTTCCATGGGAGGAGCGAAAATGTACTGGACGAATCCGTTCAGCAAAAGATGCGAAAACCCGGCATGCAGAAACACCGACGAGACCAGCCGCCAATATTCACCGGCGTACTGCGGCAGGGCCGACAACCCGCCGAACTCAAGCAGCACGCGCGCGTCGCGCAACCCGCCTGAAACGGAAGTCGCCGCGAACGCCGCCAGCTGGACGGCGATCAGCGCGGCATTGACGGGATAGAGGCGAATATAATCTTTCAGCGATTCGTAGCGGAGAAAAAACATCGGCGCGATTCACCCTTTTTCGCCCGCCGCGGCGGATTGGACAAAAGCCCGGGCCGGCGGGTATAATGGGAGTTGTCGGAAACGATCCGTTCCGAAAAAGGAGGTCGCCAGTCCCATGAGCGTCGAACGAAGCGGAGTCGCCACCCTGAAAGGAAACCCGATTACCCTGATCGGTCCGGAACTGAAACCCGGCGACAAAGCGCCCGACTTTCAGCTGAACAAGACGTTGACCGACGTCGTCTCGCTGAAAGATTTCGCCGGAAAAGTCAAGTTGATCAGCGTCGTGCCCTCGCTCGACACCGGCGTCTGCGATCAGCAGACGCGCCGGTTTAATGAAGAAGCCGGCAAATGGGGCGACCGCGTCGTCGTCCTGACCGTCAGCGTCGACCTGCCGATGGCGCAGGCGCGCTGGTGCGGAGCCGCCGGAGCGCAACACGTCGTTACGCTGTCCGACTACAAGACGCGGGCGTTCGGTCAGGCCTACGGTGTTCTGATCAAAGAACTGCAGCTTCTGATGCGGTCGGTGTTCGTCGTCGACGCGTCGGATACGATTCGTTACGTCCAGTACGTCCGGGAAATGACGGAACATCCGGACTACGACGCCGCCATCCGCGCCGTGGCGGAGTGCCTGTAACGGCGATCGTCGGTTGACGGCGCGCCGCGCGCCATTTTCGCGGCGCGCCGCTTGTCACGACGAAATCTTGTAGGCGGCCAGCCGGCGGTCGAGTTCGTTATAGATAAGCAAAATCGTGCGGTAATTCGAACCGAGGTCGCCGAGCGAACCGCGCGACGCGGAATAAATGTCGATCGCCGAACGGTTCGGTCCGAGCGCAAAAAGCGTGATCGTCACGTCCTGGACGCGCCCGGTAAACGTTTTACGCTCCACGAGAATCTCGTTCATGTTGTCGATCAGGTGAAGAATTTTAAAACCAGGCAGTTTTTTGAGCACGCTCAGCGTCTCTTCCTGAAGCCGTTCTTTCGGAATTTTATAATGCCGCGTCTTGAGCGCCGGATCGCGCGCCTTCTCGCCGGTCGTCTCAAAACTACGAATGAGCCCGATCAACGTCCGTTTTAACAAATCGGATCGCCTCCCGCCCGCACGCCGTCACGCCCCGGCCAATGGCGGCAGCGAGGACAGCCGCTCATACAGCTCGTCCTCGGTCATGCCGTCCGCCTCTTCCGGGCGAAAACCGCGGCAAAGTTCCCACACTTCTTCGTGTACGGCCTCCTCCCCGGGTTCGACGACGAGAAGTTCGCCGAGCGTTTCCAACTCGAGAAACTCGTCGCACACGTACGATTCGAACGACACGCCGAAATCGGGATACCGGCCGCCGACGACGTGCCGGTAACGTTTGCGGAAAAGGAGGCCGTCCAATGCGTAGGCCGCCCAACCTTCCTCGTTGGAAATACCGAACTTAAACGGCGTCTCGCCCGGCCCCTGCCGCAGCGAGACGAGCCGGCGGCCCCAGCGGACGCGCGGATCGTCCGGCCGGCTGTACGGCCATAGCGCCAGAACCCGGTTCGGCAAAAGCCCGGTATCGCGCGCCCCGATCGGCACATAGGCGACGCCGCCCTTGTCCATCACCGACAACGCCCAGACGGAAAACTCGATCGGCCACGCCCCGATATTGACGACGCGATGGACGACGCGGACGCGGGCGCAGCCGGGTTCAAGCGAAACTTCGATTTCTTTGCGGATTTGCGTCCACGTTTCCGCGGGCGGCGACAACACGAAACCGCTTTCCGTCTCCTTCCATCCGACCGGCCCGTTGTCCGGATAATACGTCCGCGGCATCGCCTCCGGGCTCGTCCAGAGCCGATGGCCGCCGTAAATTTTCCACTCCCCGCCGCCGAATACGCCGAACGGTTCGCCGCCCGCTCCGATCGACCGCTCGACGTCTTCGCGGAACACGTTCCGCCCGCCGACGGGGCCGAACCGGATAATGCGCGGCCCCAACTCCAACGTGGCCGCCACCTCGACGACGCCGTTCGACGCGACGGCGCACTTGCCCCACGAACCGTACGTTTCCGACGAAACGCGAATACCCGACAATCCGCTTCCTCCTTCCCCGTTATGTCGCCGACGGCCGATCGACGCGGCGAAACCCCGCTTTCTCGCAAAAGATGCGGAACCGCACCTTTCCCGCCTCCGTCCGCTTGAACACCGCGGCATCGTGCAGAACGCGCAAAAATTTCAGACCGACTTCCCGCCTGAGCAGCTTGTCCGCATCGGCTTCGGAAAGGGCCGTTCCGTACCGCTGCGTGAGTTCGGCGACCCAAGGCGCATGCCGGGCCAGCGGATGGTCGGCGTCGCGCGGATCAGGCGCTTTCGCCCGTCCGACCAACACGTCGCGGATGCCGGAAAGCTCGTCTGCCAGCCGGCCCGGCAGCACCGCCAACCCCATCACTTCGATGAGCCCGATGTTTTCCTTCTTGATGTGATGCAGATCGCGATGGGGATGGAACAGTCCTTCCGGATGCTCCGGCGTCGTCCGGTTGTTGCGCAGCACGAGGTCGAGCTCATAAACGCCGCCCTCGCGACGGCGGGCGATCGGCGTCAGCGTGTTGTGGGCCGTGCGCAAGCCCGCCTCCTCGGTATGCGCAAAGACGTCCGCCTCCGGGTCGTCGTAACCGCGCCAGCACGCCAGCACGCGCGCAGCGAGAACCTCCAGCGCCCCGCGCGAAGGCGACCGAAGCCGCAAGACCGACATCGGCCACCGCACGATCCCGGCTTCCACTTCGGGATGATCGGGGTGGGCGTAAAACGTTTCTACCTGCGCCCGCTCCATCGGAAACACGTGACGCCCGCCCTGGAAATGGTCGTGTCCTAAAATCGACCCGCCCACGATCGGCAAATCGGCGTTGGAACCGATAAAATAATGCGGAAACAAATCCAGAAAATCAAAAAGCTTCCTAAACGTCGCCTCCGTGATCGCCATCGGCACGTGGCGTTCGTCGAAGACGATGCAATGTTCATTATAATATACATAAGGGGAATATTGAACATACCAGCGGCATCCGTCGAGCCGAACGGGAATGACGCGCAGGTTTTGGCGGGCCGGATGATCGATCCGCCCCGCATAGCCGACATTTTCAAGGCACAGAAGACACTTCGGATACGACGACGGCGGCGCCGCACGCTCGGCGGCGATGTCGCGCGGATCTTTTTCCGGTTTGGACAGGTTGATCGTGATTTCCAGATCGCCGTACTCGGTGTCGACGAACCAGCGCAAGTTGCGGCGAATGCGGTCCATGCGAATATAACGGGCATCGATCGACAGTTTGTACAGCCAATCGGTCGCCGCCTCAACACCGTTTTCCCTTGCGATCCGCCAAAACGTGTCGACGACTTCCGAAGGCCGCGGCATGAGCAGCCCCATAATCCGGGCGTCGAGAAGGTCGCGGTAAGCCGGCGTGTTTTCGGGCAAAAGCCGGGTGCCGGCGGCGAAGTCGAGCATGGCTTCCAAAACGTCCGTTGCGTCCGTTTCCCGCCCTAGCTCGTCTTCTTCGGAAAGTTGTTCCGAAGGAATGCCCGCGGGTTCGGCAACGCCGAACAGGTCGAGCAAGGCGTTGCGCGCGGCAACCGCGTCGAGCTCGGACCCGAGCAGGCCGGTACGTAGTCCGTACCGCACCAGCCGCTCGATCCACACGGCGATGTCCATGGAATCGTCCCCGCTTTCTCCGTCGCGAAAATGATCAGTCGCCGTAGCCGTCGGGATGCGATCGATGCCACCGCCACGCGCTGCGGACGACGTCCTCGACGCTTTCGCGTTTCGGCCGCCAGCCGAGTTCGCGGCGCGCCTTCTCCGACGAGGCGATCAGGACGGCAGGATCGCCGGGCCGGCGGGCCGTCACGACAGCAGGAATTGGATGCCCGGTTACCCGCCGGGCGGTCTCGATGATCTCCCGAACGCTGTAACCGCGGCCGGTGCCGAGGTTATAGACGCCGCTTCCCGCACCGGCGCGCAGCCGGTCGAGCGCGAGAAGATGCGCCTCGGCCAAATCGTCGACGTGAATGTAGTCGCGCACGCAGGTGCCGTCCGCGGTCGGATAATCGTCGCCGTAAATCTCGACGTGCGGCCGCTTGCCGAGCGCCACTGCGAGTACGATCGGCACGAGATGCGTTTCCGGATTGTGGTCCTCGCCGATGGCGCCGCCCTCGTGCGCGCCGGCCGCGTTGAAATATCGCAGCGAAATGTAGCGGATGCCGTAGGCGGCGTCGAACCACCGCATCATTTCCTCGATCGCCAGCTTCGTCGCGCCGTAAGCGTTCGTCGGCCGCGTCGCCGCCGATTCCGGAATCGGCACCGTTTCCGGCTCGCCGTAAACGGCCGCCGTCGACGAAAACACGATGCGCCCGACGCCGTGGCGGCGCATCGCTTCGAGCAGGCACAGCGTTCCATATACGTTGTTGTGGTAATATTTAGCCGGATCGCGCATGCTTTCGCCGACGAGCGAATGCGCAGCGAAATGGACGACGGATTCGACGTCGTGCCCGCGGAACACGTCGTCCAAAAACGACGCGTCGCGTAAGTCGCCGACGCACAGCGTGCCGCCCAGCACCGCGGCGCGATGTCCCTGGGACAGGTTGTCGACGACGACGACGCGCTCGCCCCGTGCCAGCAGGGCGGCGACGCAATGCGAACCGATATATCCCGCTCCTCCGGTAACCAAGACGGCCATGGGCGGTTCATCCTTTCCGTTCCGAAATTCAGCCGAGTTCGCGGACGCCTTCGCCGGCGTCGACGACGTAAAATTCCGGTTTCAGTCCGGTCTTCCGCTCGTAAACTTCGCCGACGAAAGCGACGAACGCCTCGACGCAGTCGCGGCGGACGAGCGACACCGTGCATCCGCCGAACCCCGCGCCGGTCATCCGCGAGCCGAGCGTCCCGTCGACGGCGAGCGCCGCCTCGACCATGACGTCCAATTCAAAACAGCTGACCTCGTATAAGTCGCGAAGCGACTCGTGCGATTCCGTCATCAGCCGTCCGAACAACCGAAGATCGCCGGCTTTCAGCGCCTCGACGCCGCGCAGGACGCGGGCGTTTTCCCCGACGACGTGGCGTGCCCGCCGGCGTACCGTCTCGTCGCCGATCAGACGCTCATATTCCTGAAACGTTTCGCCGTCGAGCTCGCCGAGAAAACGAAGCTGCGGCAAGGCTTTCGACAGCTCGCGGACCGCCTGTTCGCACTGCGCCCGGCGTTCATTGTAGGCAGAATCGACGAGCCCGCGCCGCTTGCGCGTGTTGGCGACGACGAGCCGGCAACTGTCGTCGGCCAGCGGCACGTGCTCGTAGCGAAGATCGAGACAGCGCAGCAAAACGGCGTGGCCGCGCCGGCCCATCGCCGAGGCGAACTGGTCCATGATGCCGCAGCGGACGCCCATATATTCGTTCTCCGCTTCCTGGCAGACGAGCGCCAGCTCCAATCGGTCGATCGTCTCCCCCTCCGCCGCCAGCAGCCCGTATCCCGTGACGACTTCGATCGACGCGGACGAAGAAAGGCCCGCCCCGCTCGGAATGTCGCCGGCGTAAAACACGTCGTAACCGCGCCGCAAAGGTCGGCCGCGAAGCCGAAACCGTTCGATCACGCCTTTCGGATAATTCGTCCAGTCGTCCTCGCGCCGAAACGCAAGATCGTCCAGCGACACTTCCCGCCGCACCGGCGTGTTGGCCGACGCCAAGCGCAGCAACCGGTCGTTCCTCGGCCGGACGACCATCGTCGTGCCGATCGACAGCGCGGCCGGAAACACGTAGCCGCCGTTATAATCGGTATGTTCGCCGATCAGGTTCACCCGGCCCGGCGCGTGAAAAATGCGGATGTCCCCGCCGCCGCCGTACAATTCGACGAATCTTCGGACCGCCTCGTCCCTGTCCATGCCCGTCGCCTCCGCTTTCGATCGTTTTTGTTCATTTACTATTGTAAAAGATCGTTTCCGATCGGTCAACGGATCAGACCAGAACGAGCCGAACGCCTTTTTCCTCGATGCGACGGGCCATTTCTTGGGACAATCCTCGATCGGAAATGATCAGATCGGCGCGCTCGACGGGGGCGATGCAGGACAGCGTCACTTTACCGAATTTCGAGCGGTCGGCGACGACGACGACTTCCCGGGCGATGTCGATCATGCACCGGTTGACGCCCGCTTCGGACAAGTTCGGCGTCGTCAGTCCGGCGTCCGGATCGAGGCCGTCGACGCCGAGAAACAGTTTGTCGACGCGCAGTTCGCGCAGGTCGGCTTCCGCGATCGGGCCGGTGACGGCAAGCGACTTCCGTCGCAGCTTGCCGCCGATGACGACGACGTCGAGTTCGGGGAAGCGCGCCGCGGCCAGCGCGATGTTGAGCGCGTTCGTCACAAGCGTGACGTCCTTTTTGCCGCCGAGACATTCCGCGAGAAACAGGTTCGTCGATCCCGGCGTCAGCGCGACCGTTTCGCCGTTATGGACGAGCTCGGCGGCCGCGCGCGCAATGCGGCGCTTTTCTTCGACGAATTGTTCTTGTTTTTCGAGCACGGATTTTTCGCGAAACTCGTCCGAACCGCCCTCGGGAGGAAGAACGGCGCCGCCGTGCGTCCGAAGCAGCCATTCGCGCTCCTCCAGTTTTTCGAGGTCGCGCCGGATCGTCACCGGCGACACCTGAAGCGATTCGCTCAGCTCCGCCACGGTCACCCGGCCGTTTTGGCGAAGCAGATCCATGATGCGCCGGTATCGTTCTTCCGCGAACATTCGACGAAACTCACTCCTTTTTCGCGGCCGAAGCCGGCGTCATTTCGGCCACCACCGGAAAAGCGAAAACAAAATCGACAGCACGACGCTGATCAGCAGGCAGGTGACGATCGGAAAATAGAATTTGACGTTTTCCTTCTCGATGACGATGTCGCCGGGCAGTCGGCCGAGATGCAGGAACCGAGCGCCGACCTGCCAAATGAGACCGACGGCGATCAGGACGACGCCGGCGAGGATCAATGTTTTGGCGACTGGATTCATCGCGGAATCCCTCCCGATGTTTTATTTTATCATCTTCTTACCGGCCGGGCTCGGTCGACTCGGTGCGTTTCAGACGCAATTCGGCCGATCCACTTTGTTGATTCGTTAAACAAACTTGCGCCCCGTCGGCAGGAATTCGCCGTCCGGCTGCGAATATGTTCTCTGAAAAAGACTAGCGGGAGGTTGAACTCGTTGGCTCTGTTTCTCGGCATCGACATCGGCACGTCTGCCGTCAAATGCGTGCTCGTCAGCGACGACGGCGCGGTCCGGGCGTCCGAAAGCGAGGAGTACCCGCTTTTGACGCCGAAGCCGGGCTGGGCGGAACAACGCCCCGAAGACTGGTGGGAAGCGACGGTGCGCGCCGTTCGGCGCCTTTTGACAAAAGCCGGCATCTCCGGCGCGGACGTCGCCGGCATCGGGCTGTCCGGACAAATGCACGGGTCGGTCTTTCTCGACCGAAACGGAAACGTCGTCCGTCCCGCCCTGCTCTGGTGCGACCAGCGCACCGCGCGGCAATGCGAATGGATCGAGGCGACGGTCGGCTTCCGGACGCTCGCCGATCGGACCGGCAACCGCGCGCTGACCGGTTTTACGGCGCCGAAAGCGGTCTGGCTGCGTGAAGAGGAACCGGAACATTTCGAGCGGGTCGCCCATCTGTTGTTGCCGAAAGACTATATCCGCTTCCGGCTGACGGGCGAACTGGCCACGGACGTTTCGGACGCCAGCGGCACACTGTTGCTCGACGTCGCCAACCGCACCTGGTCGAACGAAGTCGTCCGGGCGATCGGCATTCCCGCGGATTGGCTTCCGCCGGTCTACGAATCGAACGCCGTCACCGGGCGCGTCACCGCCGAGGCGGCGGATGCGACCGGTCTTTCGCCGGGAACGCCCGTCGTCGCCGGGGGCGGCGACCAGGCGTGCGGCGCGGTCGGCGTCGGCGTCGTCCGTCCCGGCATCGCTTCCGTCGCCCTCGGAACATCCGGCGTCGTATTCGTCCACGACGACGCTTATTTGCCCGACCCGGAATGCCGGCTGCACACGTTCTGCCACGGCGTGCCGGGCAAATGGCACCGGATGGGCGTCATGTTGTCGGCCGGCGGGTCGTTCCAGTGGTGGCGCAACCGTTTCGGCGCGGAAGAGCGCCGGCAAGCGGAGCGCGAAGGGCGAGACGCCTACGATCTGTTGACCGCCGCCGCGGCGACGGCACCGATCGGCAGCGAAGGACTCGTCTTTTTGCCGTACTTGTCGGGCGAAAGGACGCCGCATCCCGACCCTCTGGCGCGCGGTGCGTTCGTCGGACTGAACATCCGCCACGGCAAAGAACATTTGACGCGAGCGGTGCTCGAGGGCATTACGTTCGGTCTGCGCGACTCGCTTGAACTGATGCGGGCGTCGTCGGTCGACATCCGGGAGTTGCGGCTGAGCGGCGGAGGAGCGCGCAGCCCGTTCTGGAGACAGATGATTGCCGACGTGTTTCGTTGTCCCGCCGTCACCGTCAATTCGACGGACGGCCCGGCCTACGGCGCCGCGGTGATGGCGGCTTCCGGCGTGCTCGGCGCCGACATCCCGCAGCTTTGCGAAGCCTGGATCCGCGTCGTCGACCGGTCGGAACCGGACGAAGGCCGCGCGCGCCGATACGAAGACGTGTATACGGTCTATCGCGGGCTGTACAGTTCCCTGCGCGAGGCGTTTCACCGGCTGAGCGAAATCGCGTCGTCCGAAACGACATGACGACGTCCGGCGGCGCCGCGATCAATCCGGCTGTCGGCGGCGCCGGACGCGGAAATTTGATCCCGTTTCAGGCGAAAACGCCCTTTCCGCCGCCGATTCCCGCGCGATGCGGGAGCCCCGAAAGCGGAAAGGGCGTTTTCGAATGCCCAACATCCCGCCTATGCCGTCCAGTTCGCTTGTTTCGAAACCCGCTCCCAAGCAGGTGGGTGCCCGCAACCGCGCTTTTGACTTCCCGAACGGGCGTGCCAGCGGCGCGGCAATGTAGGACTCCCTTCGAACAAGCCATTGGTTCAAAACAAGTTTCAAACCGAACGCGCATCGCAGGATGTCGTCGGTAGTGATTATAACTCGTTTCCGCCCGAAAGTAAACCGCCATTTTCCGGGAGTCCGTGTCAAGACTCGGTAGGAGGAGAGACCTCAGCATCCCATTTAGGCCATCGTCACAGGACTCCGGACGATCTCCCGCAGCCCATACTGGACCCACGCCCGCCAGGCATGCGGCC
>Ga0068685_100213_pt1 | contig 31892 bp, 29 predicted proteins | sample CeladaPassaB1F04_FD_62208 | JGI IMG/M metagenome (GOLD analysis project Ga0068685, IMG submission 62208) | Cellulose-adapted microbial communities from the Joint BioEnergy Institute, USA - Passage B1F04 | ecosystem: Engineered > Bioreactor > Continuous culture > Unclassified | place: USA, Joint... | reverse complement strand
TTCCAAACGGGCGGAAGAACTCGGCGCCGACGGCCTGCTGCTGGTCGCCCCTTACTATAACCGGCCGACACAGGAAGGGTTGTACCGCCATTTTCAGGCGATTGCGGAATCCGTCCGTCTGCCGGTCATGCTGTACAACATTCCGAAACGAACCGGCGTCAACATTTCGGCGGAAACGACGATTGCGCTTTCGCAAATTCCGAACGTCGTGGCGACAAAGGAGGCCAGCGGCGACTTCGACCAGGTCGCCCGCATCATATCCGGCGCCCGGCAAGGATTTCGCGTGTACAGCGGCGACGACAATCAGACGCTGCCGCTCCTGGCCGTCGGCGGATATGGCGTCGTCAGCGTGGCGAGCCACGTCATCGGCAAACCGATCCAGCAAATGATCCGCTCGTTTCTTGACGGGAACGTACAGGAGGCGGCCCGGCTGCACCGCGAACTGCTTCCCATTTTCAGCGGCCTGTTCATCTGCCCGAATCCGGTTCCGGTCAAGTATGCGCTCACTCTGCACGGCATTCAGGCCGGAGGCGTCCGTCTGCCGCTTGTTCCCGCGACGGAACAGGAACAAGCGCAAATTCGCGCGCTGTTCACGCAAACCGTTCCCTGATCGTTGCTCCGGTGCCGTCCGGCATCGGAACGTTTCGTGGGAACTATACATATGTCCGCTATCCGCCCGTCAAAGCCCGTCCATTCTCCGCGCACTGCATCTGACGCCACTTGTGTACGACAGGTGGTTTCGGGTATAATAACATCAAGTGACTGGGTTCGGTTCTTTTTTTGGTTCCAACATATAAATCGTCGCCAAACAAACGACAGGAGGTTCATTAGTGCCAAAGAAAACATCGGATAAACTGACGATTTGCGCTCTGGGCGGCGTGGGCGAAATCGGCAAGAACATGTACGTGATTCAGTATGCGAACGACATCGTCGTGATCGATTGCGGACTGAAATTCCCCGACGAGGAAATGTTGGGCGTCGATATCGTGATTCCCGACATCACCTATTTGGTGGAAAATCGCGACAAGGTGCGCGGCATCGTGCTGACGCACGGTCATGAGGATCATATCGGCGGTCTTCCCTATGTGCTCAAGCAGCTGAGTGTACCGGTGTACGGAACGAGGCTTACGCTCGGATTGGTGGAGGGCAAGCTGAAAGAAGCGGGCATTCTCGGCGAGACCAAGCGCGTGTTGATCAACGGCGACTCCGAGATTCGGATGGGCTCGCTGACCGTCTCCTTTTTCCGAACCAACCACAGCATTCCGGATTCCGTCGGCGTTTGCGTGGAGACGCCCGAGGGATTGGTGGTGCATACCGGCGATTTCAAGTTCGACCAGACACCGGTGAACGAGCAGTATGCGGATTTGCACAAGATGGCGGAAATCGGCAAACGCGGCGTGATCGCGCTGCTTTCCGATTCCACCAATGCCGAGCGGCCGGGATTTACCGGATCGGAGCGCATCGTCGGCGAAGCGCTGCGCGAAGCGTTCCAACAGGCGGAGCAGCGCGTTGTGGTGGCTACGTTCGCTTCGAACGTCCACCGCGTGCAGCAGGTGATCGACGCCTGCCACGCCACCAACCGTAAGCTCGCCATTGCCGGCCGAAGCATGGTCAACGTGGTGACGGTCGCGTCGGAGCTCGGATATTTGAACGTACCCGACGGCATGATCATCGAACCGGAAGAAGTGAGCAAGCTTCCGGCCAACCGGGTCGCGATCCTGTCGACCGGAAGCCAGGGAGAACCGATGTCCGCGCTGACGCGCATGGCCCGTTCTTCCCACAAAAAACTGGACATTCTTCCGGGAGACACCGTCATTATCGCGGCGACCCCGATTCCCGGCAACGAGCGGTATGTCGGCCGAACGGTCGACGAGCTGTACCGGCTTGGGGCGAACGTGATTTACGGCGGCAGTGTTTCCGGCATTCACGTTTCCGGTCACGGCAGTCAGGAAGATTTGAAGCTGATGCTGAACATCATGAAACCCAAATATTTCATTCCCATCCACGGCGAGTACCGGATGCTGCGTCATCACGGGATCCTCGCGGAAAAAACCGGCGTCGAGAAGGAAAACATTTTCATGATCGACATCGGTGACACGGTGGAAATCCAGAACGGCGTCGCGCGCAAAGGCGCGAAGATTCCCGGCGGCAACGTCCTGATCGACGGCCTCGGGGTCGGCGACGTGGGCAACATCGTGCTGCGCGACCGGAAGCTGCTTTCCCAGGACGGCATTTTGGTCGTGGTCATGACGCTGAGCAAGCAGGAAGGACGCATCCTTTCCGGACCGGACATCATTTCCCGCGGGTTCGTGTATGTCCGGGAATCCGAAGGGCTGTTGGATGAAGCCAACAAGCTCGTTTCCAGCACGCTTGCCAAATTGATGACGGAAAACGTCAACGAGTGGGCTTCGCTGAAAACCCACGTCAAAGATACGCTGGGACGATTTTTATATGAGAAAACCAAAAGAAGACCGATGATTTTACCCATCATCATGGAAGTTTGACGAACCAAATCAGTCACTTGATCCGATTCCATTCGGCACAAGCCCCCGTTTGTCGGGGGCTTTTTGAGTTGTTGGGCGTAAGGAGAGGCCAGCAAAAGATCAGCGGCCGCTAACGAGATCATCGGCTGCTAAACGGTCATGGATGACCGTTACGTTTTACGTTGCCGGTTATTCAGCATACGAAGCGTTTACCCCGACGTCATGAGCATCATCCGGTAATAAACCGGTTGCTCATCGGCATGTCGCCGGGCGTGCGCGTTCGGATCGCTTTCTGCATAAATTCGCCGTCCACCCTGGATACTAATGGGGATTCCGACAACAAGGGGTGGAACGGCGTGAGCCTGCAAAATCAAAAGGAACCGTCGGCGGAGCCAACCAAACTGCCGACAGTCGACGCGATCCAACAGTTGGGACAAACGTCGGTGCCGGTTCAGGATTCGAACATATACAGCCTGTTGATCATCGGACAGGTGGAAGGTCACATGACGTTGCCGCCGCAAAACAAGACGACGAAGTACGAACATGTCATTCCGCAGCTGATTGCGGCCGAAACGAATCCGAATGTGGAGGGCGTGCTGGTCATCCTCAACACGGTCGGCGGTGATGTCGAAGCGGGGCTGGCCATCGCCGAAATGATCGCTTCCTTGTCCAAACCGAAAGTGGCGATCGTGCTCGGCGGAGGGCACAGCATCGGCGTTCCGATCGCGGTCGCCGCCGACTATTCGTTCATCGCCGAAACGGCGACGATGACGATTCATCCGATTCGGTTGAACGGGCTCGTCATCGGCGTGCCGCAAACGTTCGAGTATTTGGAAAAAATGCAGGAACGCGTCATCCGGTTCATTACGGCGCACTCCCGCATTCCGGAAACTCAGCTGAAAGAACTGATGTTCAAAACCGGCGAACTCACCCGCGACATCGGTACGACCGTCATTGGCGCCGATGCGGTCAAATACGGGCTGATCGATGAAGTGGGCGGCATCGGCAGCGCCATCCGCGAGCTGAACAGGAGAATGGAACAACACCGGCAGCTCGGGAAGGGAAGTGTCGTGCAGTGATTTTGTATACGCCCGTGCCCATTGAGCAGGTGCTGGAAGGAATGGACCGGCCGCGCCCGGTTACTATGGAAATTTCGCTCGGCGGCGCCTGGCTGCAGGTGGAGCCGCTCGATGCGCGGCGCGCCAGGGTCGTTCGGCTGGTCAGCCCCGTCGCGCAAGACTATTTGCGCCCGGAATACGCACCCGGCGCCATTATCGAATGGAACGGCTTCCGCCTGAGTGACGACCGAACGAGCAATGTCTGAGGGTGACGGATCAGACCGGCCCCGGGCGTCCGCTGCTCCACAGAACGGCCGCTATACTTTCGGATGATGTTCTCCGAACGTCCGTTGTCGCACCGGACTACCAATTTTCTGACGGAAGCTGTTCTTTGGGCATCAGCCGTCGCACCGAACGGCCGGTATTCTTTCGGATGATGTTCCCCGGACATCCGTCGTCGCCCCGAGCAACCGATTCCTTATCCGGATGCGATTTCCCGGATCCGCCGCCGTACCGAACTGTCCCCCGCCTCTTGGATTATGTTATAATACAGGCGGAGGTGAAGCGGTTGGCTTCCGGTAGACGAAAAAAATCGCTCCAAGTGAGCCTCAAATATGAAATTTACGGCATCCTGCTGATCGTCTTTTCCGTCATTACGCTGGCCGGCAAAGACGAAATCCGCGGCATGGGCAGCGTTGGACACGCGCTCAACTACATATTCTACGTGCTTGCCGGCCATTTTTACTTTGTGTTTCCGTTGATCGGCATTTATGTCGGACTTTATGTCATGATGAAGCGCCGCTGGCCCCGAGCGTGGACTTATCGCAAGACGGGGCTGATTCTTATTTGGCTCGGCTTCCTCGTGCGCAGCCATCTCGATTTGTTTGCCCGCCTGCAGCCGGAAGAACCGAATCTCGCATCGACCGTCGCCATGCCGCTGGTGAACTTGCGGCAGTATTTGTCGGGAGATATCAATGCGGACGCTTTTCTGTTGAACCTGGGCGGCGGTTTGGCCGGAGCGGTGCTGTTCGGCGTGCTTAATTTTTTGTTTGACCGGTTGGGCGCCCAATTGGTCATGTACTCGCTGTGGATCATCGGGTTTTTGTGCGTCACCGGGTGGTCCATCGCCGATTTGGCCGACAAAATCGGCGGCGGACTGCAGAAGAGCCGGAAAGCGTTTCGCGCCCGCATGCAGGATCTCAGGCTGATACTCCGGGGCAGAAGCGCGAAGGCCGGCGCAAAAAGCGTTTCCCCGGCGCTTCACGTGGACGTGGAAGAAGAGTGGGACGAGGAGCATTTTCGCCCGACTCCGGAATCCCGCGCCAAGTCCACTACCTGGAAATGGTTCCAGTTGTTCTCCGACAACTCCGCCGAAGCGAAATCTTCGTCTCCCGCGCGGGATCAGGAGGATGCGCCCGTTGATGAGGAAGAGGACGAAGACGCGGACGGCGTGCTGATCGGCAGAAAAGCCGAACCGCAGGAACACGAATGGGAGGACGACGAAGACCTGCTGGATGAGACGGACGACATGTTGGAAGAGGAAGATGGGGAAGAAGAGGAAGACATCCCTCACATCCGAGACTTTCAAGACCATGAGGCGGCATATGCCCATGTGCCCGACGATGCGTTGAACGGCACGCCGTCCGCCGGATCGGCTTCCGGTGAAGAGCGGACGGACAAAATCGTCCATTCCCCGCAGGAGAAACGTCCCTATCAATTGCCGCCGCTGCACTTGCTGAGCCGTCCGCCGGGCGGCGGACGCGGGGCGGATCCGTCCGATCACAAGGCGAACGCGCGCAAACTGGAGGCGACGCTGGAAAGTTTCGGCGTGCGCGCGAAAGTGCTGGAAGTCGTACGCGGGCCGGCCGTCACGCGTTATGAAGTGCAGCCGGACGTCGGCGTCAAGGTCAGCCGGATCGTCGGGCTTACGGACGATATCGCGCTGGCGCTGGCGGCCAAGGACATACGGATGGAGGCGCCGATTCCCGGAAAATCGGCCATCGGCATCGAAGTGCCGAACAGCGAGGTATCCATCGTCACCTTGCGCGAAGTGATGGAGAGCGCGGCATTTCTGGAATCCGAAGCCAAACTGTCCATCGCGCTCGGCAGGGACATTTCGGGCGAGCCGATCGTCGCCAACCTGGCGAAAATGCCGCATCTGCTCGTCGCCGGCGCCACCGGATCGGGAAAGTCGGTGTGCATCAACGGCATCATCGTCAGCATTTTGTACAAAGCTCGTCCGGACGAAGTCAAATTTTTGATGATCGACCCCAAAATGGTCGAACTGAACATGTACAACGGCATTCCGCACCTGCTCGCGCCGGTTGTCACCGACCCGAGGCGCGCGTCGCTCGCGCTGAAGCAGGTCGTGCGCGAAATGGAGAAACGATACGAACTGTTTTCCAAATCGGGCACGCGCAACATTGAGGGGTACAACGCCGCCGTCGCGGAGGAAGGCGAACGGCTGCCTTACATCGTCGTCATCGTGGACGAGCTGGCCGACTTGATGATGGTCGCCGCCGGCGATGTGGAGGATGCGATTACCCGCCTTGCCCAAATGGCGCGGGCGGCGGGCATTCACCTGATCATCGCCACGCAGCGTCCGTCGGTGGACGTCATCACCGGCGTCATCAAGGCGAACATTCCGTCGCGGATCGCCTTCGGCGTGTCGTCCCAGGTCGACTCGCGCACGATTCTCGACGCCGCCGGCGCGGAAAAACTGCTCGGGCGCGGCGACATGCTGTTCGTGCCTGTCGGTTCGAACAAGCCGATCCGCGTGCAGGGCGCCTTTCTGTCCGACCAGGAAGTCGAAGCGGTCGTGCAGTTCGTGCGCGGACAGGAGCAGGCGGAATACCAGGAGCATATGGTTCCGCAAGTGGAAGACGCCGTCGAAGATGAAGACGACATGGAAGATGAACTGTACGACCAGGCGGTGCAAATCGTGCTCGAGGCGAAGCAGGCGTCGGTGTCTTTGCTGCAGCGCCGCATGCGCATCGGATATACCCGCGCGGCGCGCCTGATCGACGCGATGGAGAAGCGCGGCATCGTCGGACCGTACGAAGGCAGCAAACCGCGGGAAGTGTTGATGACGATCGAACAGTACACGAATAACCGGGCCAGCTCCTGATCGAGTGCGTCCCGTTCCCGGCCTGCCGGGTGCATAGAAGCGGATTTCCTTTCTCATACTAAGTCTACCTGAATCAGTTGGAGAGAAAGGGAGTCCGTCATGAATAAACGGCTAGTGATCATCACCGTATGCTTGGTCGCTGCGCTCTTGGCATGGATGCAGTGGAAAAACCAGATGCAGACGTCGGAAACGTTTGGGAACTGGGACATCAAATACGGAGCCAAGGGGAAGGACGTCGAGGAACTGCAGGGAAGGCTCCAGTACCTCGGATATTACCACGGGAAAATCGACGGACACTTCGGCAGCCAGACGTTGGCCGCGCTGAAATGGTTCCAGAGCGAATTCGGCTTGAAGGTGGACGGCATCGCCGGCGCCCGGACGAAAACGAAGCTGTGGGAGGCCACCAAGGCGTGGGCGCCGGGGGCGCAAACCAGCGGGGCGGAGCGTCAAACCGGGTCCGCGCAAGTCGCTCCCCATAACCACCTCGGATTGTCCGACAACGATATCCGGATCATGGCCAACGCGGTGTACGGAGAAGCGCGCGGGGAGCCTTACATTGGTCAAGTCGCCGTCGCCGCCGTCATCTTGAATCGCGTAAAATCCGAAAATTTTCCGAATACGGTGCACGGGGTCATCTTCCAGCCCGGCGCCTTTACCGCGGTCGCCGACGGCCAAATTTGGCTGACTCCCAACGAAACCGCCAGAAAAGCGGTTTTGGACGCCATCAACGGCTGGGATCCGACCGGCGGGTGCCTGTATTACTTCAATCCCGCCACGGCCACCAGCAAATGGATTTGGAGCCGGCCGCAGGTCAAAAAAATCGGCAAACATATTTTCTGTATGTGATCCATAGCAATGAATAAGGGGTGGAAGCGGCCGTCGCCGTCAATACAGCGGCGGCTTCTTTGCTTTCCGCTCAGAGGCGAAACGTGTTGACAGGCTACTGTGGAAAACGGATTGGTACGGCGTTCCGGACGGTCCCGCGATGCTTGCATGATGCGGGTGTGCTGTGTCGGGAGCCGCTTTCCGCGCGTCCCGGCAGTGCCGCTGAAGGCGCCTCTCGGCATGACGCGGCCGTGCCGTCGTGTTGCGGCGTCCGCTCCGTGATTGTACAATGATATCAAGAAAAAATGGAAGGAGAATCCATCCTTGACTTCCGCTTTTACGACGATGTCGGTCCACGGAGCGCGCGTGCACGTCCTGCCGACCGACCGCTTCAAGACGTACGCCGTTTCGGTGTACATCGGCTATCCGCTGCGGGAAGACACCGTCACCAAGGTGGCGCTCATCCCGTTTGTTCTTCGCAGAGGAACCGAGACATGGCCGGAGACGAAACAGTTCCGCGCCAAACTGGACGATTTGTACGGCGCCGGCTTCGGATTCGACATCTACAAACGGAGCGCCGCGCAAATCGTGAACATCCGCATGGATTCGATCCATGACCGGTACGTCAAGGATGACCGGTCGCTGCTCGAGGAAACGATGCGGTACGTCGGCGAGGCGATCACCCGGCCGGCGCTGGCGGACGGCGCGTTCCGGGCGGACTATGTGGAAGCGGAGAAGGATACGCTGAAAAAACGCATCGAGTCGCTGATCAACAACAAAATCCGCTATGCCGCCGAACGCTGCACGGAGGAAATGTTTCGCGGCGATCCGTACCGGCTGCTTTCGCTCGGCCGGAAAGAAGAGATCGATGCGCTGGATCCTTCCTCCCTGTATCGTCATTACCTGCATTGGCTTCAAGAGGCGTCGATCGATATTTTCGTGGTCGGACAGCTGGATCCGGCCGATGTCGAACGTCTCGTTGCGCAGCACTTTGCCTGGGACAGGCAAGAAGCGGCGGATTACCCGGCGCCGCAGCCGTTTCGCCGCACCGGTGACGTCAACCGGGTGGAGGAGCGGATGGAAGTCAACCAGGGCAAACTCAACCTGGGATTTCGCACGTCTGTCACGTACAGCGATGACGATTACCCCGCCGCCCTCGTGTTCAACGGCGTGTTTGGAGCGTTCCCGCACAGCAAACTGTTCATCAACGTGCGGGAAAAAGCCAGCTTGGCCTATTACGCCTCGTCGCGACTGGACGGGTTCAAAGGCGCGCTGACCGTCCAATCCGGAATCGCCGTGTCCAATTACGACAAAGCCGTCGACATCATCCTGCGTCAGCTGGACGCGATGCGGCGCGGCGAAATCAGCGACCTGGAATGGAACCAAACGAAGGCGATGATCGTCAATCAATTGAGAGAAACACAGGACTCCGCCTTTGAAATGATCGCGATGGAATTCAACAACGTGCTTTCCGGGCGCCGGCGCACGGTGAGTCAGCTGATCGAAGAAGTGTCCGCCGTGACGCGCGAACAGGTGAAGAAAGTCGCCGGGCAAATCGAGTTGGACACGATTTACTTTTTGCGGGACATGAGCGAGGGAGGTGGCGCGGATGAACACGATGAGGGCTGAACGCTTGCAAGAAACGCTGTACAGCGAACGTTTGCCCAACGGCCTGACGGTTTATGTGCTGCCGAAATACGGATTCCAGAAAACGTACGCCACGTTCAGCACGAAATACGGGTCGATCGACAACCATTTTCGGGTGGAAGGCAAAGAAGAAGTGCGCGTGCCGGACGGCATCGCCCATTTTTTGGAGCATAAAATGTTCGAGCAGCCGAACGGAAGCGACGTGTTTGCCCAGTTTGCCGCCCAGGGCGCTTCCGCCAACGCGTTCACCAGCTTCGACCGCACGGTGTATCTGTTTTCCGCCACCGACCAGATCCACCGCAATCTGGAGACGCTGCTGGACTTCGTGCAGACGCCGCATTTTACCGACGAAAACGTCGAGAAGGAAAAAGGCATCATCACCCAGGAAATCCAAATGTATCGCGACAATCCGGACTGGCGCGTGTATTACGGCCTGCTGGAGGCGATCTATCACGTCCACCCCGCGCGCATCGACATTGCCGGCACCGTGGAGTCGATTCGCGGGATAACCAAAGACTTGCTGTACACGTGCTACCACACGTTTTATCATCCGGAAAACATGCAGCTGTTCGTCGTCGGCGGGGTGCAGCCGGAACAAATTTTGCAGCTGGTCAGGGACAATCAGGCGAAAAAATCGTATCCGCCGCAGGGCAGAATCGAACGGTATTTTCCGGAGGAGCCGGCTTCGGTGCGCGAAGCGGAACACCGGATTGCACTGCCCGTACCGATGCCCAAGTGCCTGATCGGCTTCAAGGAAAGCTATGCCGATTCATCTGCCGGATCGCCGATGGAAAGGGAATTGGAAACGCGGCTCTTGTTCGACATTTTGTTCAGCACGAGCTCCGACCTGTATCAGAAACTGTATGACGAACGGCTGATCACCGACCAGTTCGGCTACGAGTATAATGCGTATGCCGACCACGGCTACTCCGCCATCGGCGGCGAAACGCGGGATCCGCACAAGCTGGTCGAACGGCTTCGCGAAGAACTGGCGCGCATCGCGGAGCGCGGGATCGCCGCGGAAGACTTCGAGCGCTGCAGGAAAAAGCGGATCGGCGGCTATTTGCGCCTGTTCAATTCGCCGGAAACGATCGCCAACGAATTTACCAAATACAGTTTCAAGGGCATGAACTTTCTGCTGGACGTGCTGCCGTTTTACGAGAACGTGACCCTCGAGCGAATCGAAACCCGGCTGCGGGAACATTTCCGTTGGGAATTCAGCGCGGTGTCGATCGTGTCGGGGGATTCCCGGTGAACGGAACCGCGCGGCCGCAGCGGGCGCTCGTGACAGGCGCAAGCCGGGGCATCGGAGCCGCGATCGCCGTCCGCTTGGCGCAAGACGGGTGCGAGGTGGCGGTCCATTACGCCCGCTCGGAATCCGGCGCCAAGGAGATCGCGGCGGCTTGCTCGCGTCTCGGCGTTCGAGCGTTGACCGTCAAAGCGGATTTGACGTCGGCGCAGCAGGTGGAGCACATGCGCCGGGAGCTCGAACGCCTCGATTTTCTGCCGGATATCCTGGTCAACAACGCGGGCGCCGCTTCCTACGGACTGGTCGCCGATCTGGAAGAATCCGAGTGGGAGCGGGTCGCCTCGCTCAACCTCAAAGGCGTCTATTTGTGCTCGCGCGCGTTCATGACCCATATGATGTGGCAGCGGTCCGGGCGCATCGTCAACATTTCTTCCGTCTGGGGGATCGTGGGCGCCGCGGGCGAGGCGGCTTATTCCGCCGCGAAAGGCGGCGTCAACGCGTTCACGCTGGCGCTGGCGAAGGAGCTTGCCCCCTTCGGCGTCACAGTCAACGCGGTCGCGCCGGGCGCGGTCGACACCGGCATGACGGCGCAGCTGGACATGGGCGAGCGGGAGGAACTGCGGAGGGAAATTCCCGCCGGCCGGCTGGCACGTCCGGAAGAAATCGCCGCCGTCGTCCGTTTTTTGGCCCATCCGGCCGCGTCGTACATCACGGGACAGATCGTCAGCGTCAGCGGCGGTTGGATGTGTTGACGTCATGCCATTGCACCATCGGTCCGCGCTGGATTGGCAGTCCGCGGTCGGCGCGTGTCGATGCATAATGCCTTGTCTGATGGCGAATCCTATGCAGTGTAAATTCAATTTACGCAAAGGAGGAGTTCCGTCAGATGAGCTCTGTGTTGACCCGGTTCGACAAGTGGAAAGACTTTTTGGCCGAGCGCGTGGAACAGGCCAAGGCGGCCGGCATGAGCGAAGAAACGATCGCCAAACTGGCGTTTCAGATCGGCGAATTTCTGGAAGAAAAAATTGATCCGAAAAACGGCGAGGAATTATTGCTCAAACAATTGTGGCAGGTTGGATCGGAAGAAGACCGCAAAGCGCTGGCCCGCATGATGGTGAAACTGGTGGAACATACGTGACAGCCCGCCACAAAGCCTCCGCCCGGAGGCTTTTTTTTGTCAAGGGAAATCTATGCGACGAGTTGGCAGGAACTTAGAAAGGCGTGTAGAATTGTATGAGAGAGGCGCAATGAATTTTGGACAAAATCAGTCATGTTTCGTCATATTGGGAGGGAATTCGTGGAACGCAAGCAGTGGTACATGGAGTACAAGATTCACAAAAACCGCCCCGGTCTTCTGGGCGACATCGCCTCGCTGCTCGGCATGCTGGAAATCAACATTTTGACGATCAACGGCGTTGAAGATCGCTCGCGCGGCATGCTGCTCGAATCGTCGGACGACGGAAAAATCGAGCTGCTCGGCATGCTGTTGCGCAAAGTGGACAACATCACGGTTACCGCGCTCCGACCGCCGCGTCTGGTCGACGTGCTGGCGATCCGCCACGGCCGATACATCGACAGGGATTCCAACGACGGCAAAACATTCCGCTTTACCCGGGACGAACTCGGTCTGCTCGTCGATTTTCTCGGCGAAGTATTCAAGCGGGACGGCAATCAGGTGATCGGACTGCGCGGCATGCCACGCGTCGGCAAAACCGAATCCATCATTGCCGGCAGCGTGTGCGCCAACAAGCGCTGGACGCTGATCTCGTCCACCCTGCTGCGGCAGACGGTGCGGACGCATCTGTTGGAAGACGAATGGAATCCTTCGAACGTCTATATTATCGACGGCATTGTCAGTACCCTGCGCTCCAACGACAAGCATGACATGTTGCTCCGGGAAATCATGGCGCTGGACGCCACCAAGGTGATCGAACACCCGGACGTGTTCATAAAAGAATCGGAGTATGAAGATACTATTTTTGACATATTTATTGAACTGCGCAATTCGCCCGATGAAGTCATTGCGGTCGAACCCATGGTCGATCCGCTGACAGGATTCTAATCCCAAAGAACTATATACATAGTGGAATCGGCTTGGTTTTCGGCTGATGCTCGGTTTGAATTCGGATCCGAATAAGACTAAAGACTTACAACCATATCACTATCATCGGGGAGGTGAGCGGGTGTCCGAACTTGGAGCGTTGCTAAAAAAGGCGAGAATCGAGAGAGGCATCACCCTGGAGCAGCTTCAGGACATCACCAAGATCCGAAAACGGTATCTGGAAGCGATTGAAGAGGGCGAATTCAACGTTCTCCCCGGCAGTTTTTATGCGAGAGCGTTTATCAAAAGCTACGCGGAAGCTGTCGGTTTGAACCCGGATGAAATCGTCCGGCTGTACCGGGGGGCCATCCCCGAAACGGAGCCGCCTGCGCTTCAGCTGGAAACGGTTCGCGCCAAGTCGAAGTCGAAAGCGTTCGCCAGAACGGACAAAATCGCGCGTTGGGCAGCCACATTGCTCGTGCTGTTTTTCTTCGTGCTGATCGCCGCTATCATTTATCATTTCGTGCTGTCCAACCAGGACGGCGGACAAAACCATCTGGCCGATGACCCGCCGTTGACGGACAGGACGAATACTGCGGATACCGGCAGCGAATCCGGCAACACGCCGGATCCGGATACGGCTCCCCCCGAAACGACGCCGGAGGACGAAGAAGAGCCGGCGCCGCCGGATCCCGAATTGCTGTATGTCACGACGGACGGCACGACCCACATCTACAACGTGACGAACGCCGCCTCGGTCGTGCTCGAATTGTCGATGACGGAATCGGATTGTTGGGTATGGGTGAAAAAGGGCGGGAGCGACGGGGAAGAAATTGCGCAGAAGACGTACCGGAAAGGCGAGACGATCACCTGGGAAGTGGAGGATTCCGCCTACATCCGTTTGGGATTTCCCCGTGGAGTGACCTTGAAGGTGAACGGCATCGCCGTGGAAAAGGAGAGGCTGAACACGGAAAATCCGATCAATCTGCAGTTTAACCTGTTGACTCAGACGCCGTGACGTCATAAGTTGCCGGTCATGCCGCGATCAACCATATCAGACGACGGCGCATCCGGACTTGCGGGCGAACCGCAGCCGGCTACGCCGAAAGAAGCCGCCCCGCCGTGCCGAGCGGGGCTTTTACTTTCCATCCCGCCGCAATCCTGATATAATTCTTCATGAAAAAAGAGGAAGCAGGTGCGTCAAATGAGTTCCGAACATTCATTCGACATTGTGTCCAAGTTGGACATGCAGGAGATGGACAACGCGATTCGCCAGGCGGAGCGGGAAATTTCCACCCGTTTTGACTTCAAGGGAACCAAGACCGAGATCACGCTGGAAAAAGACAAGCTGATCATCATTTCCGACGACGAGTACAAACTGAAAAGCGTGCTCGACATTTTGCAGTCCAAGATGGTCAAACGGGGCGTTTCGCTGAAGCATCTCGAATACGGGAAAATCGAGCCGGCCGCCGGCGGTACCGTTCGCCAAACGGTAAATCTCCGACAAGGCATTGATCAGGAACACGCCAAAAAAATCAACACGTTGATCCGCGAATCCAAACTGAAGGTGAAATCGCAGACGCAGGGCGATCAGGTGCGCGTTTCGGGCAAAAGCAAGGACGATCTCCAGGCCGTCATCCGTCTGCTGCGCGAAGCCAATCTGCCGATCGAGCTGCAATTCGTCAATATGAGATGAACCTTTCTCCGGTGTCGGGCGGCGGGGTGCAGTGCGCTTTGACACCGCTTTTTGACGTATACTATACTTTGAGCTGTGATTTTGTTGGCGTCTGCCAACTGGGGGAAACGATCATGAACTTTCATTCACCTCAAGCTGCGCCGCGGAGGGAGATCCCATGAACTTGGCCAACCGGATCACCATCGCGAGAATATTTCTCGTCCCCGTGATGATGTTTTTTTTGCTGGTCAATCTCAATTTGCCTCCGATACGGATCGAACAGTTTGAAATCTCTTACAACCAGCTGATCGCGACGCTGATTTTTATATTGGCCGCCAGCACCGACGGACTGGACGGTTATATCGCCCGGAAAAAGCAGATCGTGTCCAATCTCGGCAAACTGCTCGATCCGCTCGCCGACAAGCTGCTGATCGCCGCCGCGCTGATTTCGCTCGTCGGCATGGACAAACTGGACGCCTGGATCGCCATTGTCATCATCGCGCGGGAATTTGCGGTGACCGGCCTGCGCCAGATCGCGCTGCTGGATGGGCGCGTCGTGGCCGCAAGCAAATGGGGAAAATGGAAGACCGCCATTCAGATAACGGCCATCATTGCGATCTTGATCAACAATTTTCCGTTCAATTTTATCGGTTTCCAGTTTGACGTGGTGGCCAGTTGGGCAGCCGCATTGATCACGCTGTACTCCGGTGTCGACTATTTTTGGAAAAACCGGGGCGTCATCCATATTGGAAAAAAACAGTCCTGAAATGAGGGGAAATCGTGAAAGCGGAAATCGTCGCCGTCGGCACGGAACTGTTGCTCGGCCAAATCGTTAACACCAACGCGCGCTTTCTGGCCCGGCAGCTGGCGGAAATCGGCGTCGACAGTTATTTTCAAACCGTGGTCGGAGACAATCTGGACCGCATCGTGCAGGCGCTGACCATCGCCTCTCAACGCGCCGATCTCGTCATTTGCACCGGCGGCCTCGGTCCGACGCGAGACGACCTGACCAAGGATGCGATCGCCGCGTGGACGGGGCGGCGGCTCATTTACGATGAGCCGGCGTTGTCGCGCATTGAACGGTTTTTCCGGGAGCGCGGCGTACCGATGGCCGAAAGCAACGCGCGGCAGGCGCTCATTCCGGAAGGCTGCGACCCGCTGCCGAACGACAACGGGCTGGCGGTCGGAGCGGCGCTGGAACACGGGGGCGTGCGCTACATCGTGCTTCCGGGCCCTCCGAAAGAGCTCGAGCCGATGTTCGTCCGTTACGCGCGGCCGTGGATTTTGGCCCAAATGCCGCAGCATACGCCGCTGCATTCCGTCGTCCTGAAATTTGCCGGCATCGGCGAATCGGCGCTGGAACAAAAGCTGATCGACCTCATTGACGGGCAGTCCGAGGTGACGTTGGCTCCCTACGCCGGAGACGGCGAAGTGGCCGTGCGGGTGTCCGTGAAAGCTTCCGACCAGGAACAGGCGATGCGGAAAATGTCGGGAACGCTTGCGGACATTCGCCGGCGGCTCGGAGAGCATTTGTACGCCGAAGAAGACATTCCGCTGGAGGAAGCGGTCGTGCGGCAGCTGAAGGCGCGCGGCCTCCTGTTGTCCGCCGCGGAAAGCTGCACCGGAGGCCTGTTTGCGGAACGGATCACCTCCGTGCCCGGCAGTTCGGCCGTATTTGCCGGCGCGATGATTGCGTATACCAATGAGTTCAAAATCCGTCATCTGGGTGTTCCCGAGCGGCTTCTGTCCGGCGACGGCGCTCCGGGCGCCATTAGCGAACAAACGGCACGGGCAATGGCGGAGCGGGCGCGGGAGTTGACCGGCAGCCATTTTGCGCTTTCGTTCACCGGCGCGGCCGGACCCGATCCGAGCGAGGGGAAAGGGCCGGGACTCGTTTACATCGGGCTGGCCTCGGACCGGTTTCCGACCGAAACGTACCGCTTGCAGTGGAACGGCGATCGCCAATCCGTTCGGCTGCGCGCGGTCCGGCACGGTTTGTACGTCCTCTGGCGCAAAATCGGCCGCGAGTGACGGCGGCGCGACGGTTGTCCGGTGGACGGTTGCCAAAAAGCGGGTTTCGGGATATAATAAGGACAGATTTTACGGAAGCACCGTAACAAGTTGGGGGATAACCTTGTTACGGTTTTTGTTTGAACATCGAATCGAATGTATGTTCCCAATTTTCATTCGCGAGAAAAAGGAGTGAGTCGGTTGACGGACCGTCGCGCAGCGCTGGAAATGGCCCTTCGTCAAATCGAAAAGCAGTTTGGAAAAGGATCGATCATGAAGTTGGGGGAATCCGCCTCCGCCCAGGTGGAAACCGTGTCGAGCGGATCGATCGCTCTCGACATCGCGCTCGGCGTCGGGGGATTTCCCCGCGGACGGATCATCGAAATTTTCGGTCCGGAATCGTCCGGCAAAACGACCGTTTCGCTGCACGCCATCGCGGAAGTGCAGAAGCTGGGCGGGACGGCGGCGTTCATCGACGCGGAGCACGCGCTGGATCCCGTGTACGCGAGCAAACTGGGGGTGAACATTGACGAACTGCTGCTCAGCCAGCCGGATACCGGCGAACAGGCGCTGGAAATCGCGGAAGCGCTCGTGCGCAGCGGCGCCGTGGACGTCATCGTGATCGACTCGGTCGCCGCGCTCGTGCCGAAAGCGGAAATCGAAGGCGAGATGGGCGACTCGCACGTCGGCCTGCAGGCGCGCCTCATGTCGCAGGCGCTGCGCAAATTGTCCGGCGCGATCAGCAAATCGAAAACGATCGCCATCTTTATCAACCAGCTGCGCGAGAAAGTCGGCATCATGTTCGGCAACCCCGAGACGACGCCCGGCGGCCGCGCGCTCAAGTTTTACTCCTCCATACGGCTTGACGTGCGCCGGATGGAGTCGATCAAGCAGGGCAACGACGTAATCGGCAACCGCACGCGGATCAAAGTGGTGAAAAACAAGGTCGCCCCTCCGTTCAAGCAAGCCGACGTCGACATCATGTACGGCGAAGGCATTTCCCGGGAAGGCAGCATCATCGATATCGCCACGGAGATGGACATTATCGTCAAGAGCGGCGCCTGGTATTCCTATGAAGGCGATCGGCTCGGCCAGGGGCGGGAAAACGTCAAGCAATTTTTGAAGGACAACCCCCAGATCGCCCAGGCGATCGAGAACAAAATCCGCGAGCTGTCCAGCCTCGCCCCGATCAGCATCGGCAGCTCCGCGGGCGACGAAGATTTTGCGGAAGTGGAGTAAACCGGAACCATGGCGCTGTCCACGGTCACCCGTCTGGAGCGGGACCCGGAACAGGCGTCCTGCTGCCGCGTGTATCTCGACCACCAATTTGCTTTTTCCGTTCATGAGGACATCGTGGTTCGGCACCTTCTCCGGCCGGGGCTGCAGCTGGACGAGGCGGCCGTGCGCGGCATCGTCCGCGACGACGAATGCCATCGCGCGTTTCGCGCCGGTTTGAAATTTGTCGGAACCCGGCCGCGCACCGCGCGGGAGGTCGCGCGGAAACTGCGGGCCGACGGCTGGGAGCCGGAAGTGATCGAAGAGGTGCTGGAGCGGCTGCGGTCGCTGCGGTATGTGGATGACGAAGCCTATACGAGGACGCTGGTGGAGAACCGGTTGCATTCGCGAAAGAAAGGAAAAGTGTGGATCGCCAACGAGCTGAAGCAGAAAGGGGTGGACCGCGACGTGATCGAACGCGCGCTGTCCGCCGTCAGTGAAGAGGAGGAAAGGCGAACGGCCTATGAGCTGGCCGTCAAGAAATGGCGCGCGGAGCCGCCGCACGATGTCGGCAAAACCGCCCGCAAAGTCGGCGCCTTCCTGCTGCGGCGCGGCTTCTCGCCGTCGCTCGTGCAAAGCGTCGTGCGGGAATTGACGGAACGGTCCGGGGCATCGGTTCACCTGGAAGAATAGGTGCGGGAGCAGCGCGCTCGAACCGCGCGGATCGTTCGGATGCGATGCGACAAATACGGTTTTTCGCCGTCATCGCAAGGTGCGTGTTGCGGGAACTGCCGCCAACGCCCGGGGAAGCCCCCCGGGCTTTTCGTCGTTTTCGTCGTCCGGCGGCGTGTCTGTTCTTTTCTTGACAATCGCAAATGCAAATGGATACAATAAGATTGCATATTTACTCTGCCTATCTGCCATGACCCTTTCGATGAATGGAAATCGAATGTTACCGGATTAAAAACCAAAAATAATCCCCAAGCTAACCCTTGGAGAGCAACGAGGAGGTGATCGGATGCCGCCATGGATCTGGTCTCTGATCGTTCTCGTTGTTGGCGCAATATGCTTTGGGATTGGTTATTTTATCCGCAAATCTCTTGCCGAAGCCAAGATTTCGAGTGCCGAACAGGCCGCAAGGTTGATTATCGAGACAGCGAAGAAAGACGCGGAAGCGTTGAAGAAAGAGACGATTCTGGAAGCGAAGGACGAAGCGCACCGCATCCGGACCGAGGCCGAGAAAGAAAACCGTGAACGCCGGATCGAAATCCAACGGCTGGAACGCCGGCTGTTGCAAAAAGAGGAAACGCTGGATAAAAAATTGGAATCTTTGGAGCGTAAGGAAGAAAAACTGGCCAACAAGGAGAAGCGAGTCGAAGAGACGCAGGAACAAATCGAGCAAATATTGAACAAGCAAATCCAGGAACTCGAACGCATATCCGGTTTGACCACCGAAGAAGCGAAGCAGATGCTCCTGAGCAATGTGGAACAGGAGATTCGCCACGAAGCTGCGCAGATGGTCAAGGAAATCGAACAGCAGGCCAGGGAAGAAGCGGACAAGAGAGCGCGCGATATCATTACGCTGGCCATCCAGCGATGCGCCGCCGATCATGTGGCGGAAACGACCGTCTCGGTCGTTACCCTGCCGAACGAAGAGATGAAAGGGCGCATCATCGGCCGCGAAGGGCGAAATATTCGCGCGCTGGAAACGTTGACGGGCATTGATCTGATTATCGACGATACGCCGGAAGCGGTTATATTGTCCGGATTCGACCCGATCCGCAGGGAGATCGCACGCACGTCCCTCGAGAAGCTGGTGGCGGACGGACGCATCCATCCCGCCCGCATCGAGGAAATGGTGGAGAAATCGCGCAAGGAAGTGGACGAACGCATTCGCGAATACGGTGAGCAGGCCACATTTGAAGTAGGCGTGCTGGGCGTGCATCCCGATCTGATCAAGATTTTGGGACGCTTGAAATTCCGCACGAGCTACGGACAAAATGTGCTGAAACATTCGATGGAAGTTGCATATCTGACAGGACTCATGGCTGGGGAATTGGGCGAGGATATTGCATTGGCCAAACGGGCCGGTCTGCTTCATGACATCGGCAAGGCGCTCGATCATGAAGTGGAAGGTTCCCACGTGGAAATCGGCGTCGAACTGGCCAAGAAGTACAAAGAACATCCGGTTGTGATCAACAGCATCGCGTCTCACCACGGCGATTGCGAGGCGACTTCGGTCATTGCCGTGCTGGTCGGCGCGGCCGACGCGCTTTCCGCCGCCAGACCGGGAGCACGCCGTGAAACGTTGGAGACGTACATCAAACGTTTGGAGAAACTCGAAGAAATTTCCGAATCCTTTGAAGGCGTGGAGAAGTCGTACGCCATTCAGGCGGGACGGGAAGTGCGCGTCATCGTGCAGCCCGACCGCGTCGACGATGCGGAAGCGTATCGTCTGGCCAGGGAAATCACCAAAAAAATCGAGGCCGAACTCGACTATCCGGGCCATATCAAAGTCACCGTTATTCGGGAAACAAGAGCAGTTGAATATGCGAAATGACCGGAAAGTGGCTGGGGATCAGCCACTTTCCGCGCTTATAGCGGCGCGCCGTTTCCGCATCGTCGCAACATGCCGACGGAGGGCTCGCAAAGACGGTATGACCGCGGAAATCGACGATATGACGGCAAAAATGGATGAACGCAGGAAACGAAAACGACGAGATGACCACGGAAATGTGTGACCGCAGAAAATAAACCGGCGGCAGCCGGACGAACTGTTCGGGAGGGAAAAGCCATCAACGTATTGTTTATCGGCGATGTGGTGGGAGCGGCGGGCAGAAAAGCGCTGAAAAGCATGATGTCCCATTTGAAAAGCAAGTACAGCCCGCATTTCATCATTGTCAACGGAGAGAATGCGGCGGGAGGCAAAGGCATCACGCCGGCCATTGTCAGCGAGTTTCTCGAGCTCGGCGTCGATGTCATCACCATGGGAAACCATACGTGGGACAACAAGGACATTTTTTCCATCATCGACACCGAGGAAAGGCTGCTGCGTCCGGCCAATTTTCCGGAAGGCACCCCCGGCCGCGGCGCATGCGTGATCCGCAAAGGCGGCAAAGAACTGGCGGTCGTCAATATACAGGGCCGCACGTTTTTGCCCGCCCTTGACTGCCCTTTCCGCACGGCGGACGCGCTGATCCAGCAGTGGAAACCGCGGGTGAAATGCATCTTCGTCGACTTCCATGCGGAAGCGACGTCGGAGAAAATCGCGATGGGCTGGCATCTGGACGGAAAAGTGTCGGCGGTCGTCGGCACGCATACGCATGTGCAGACGCACGATGAGCGCATCCTGCCTCAAGGGACCGCCTATGTGACCGACGTCGGCATGACCGGTTCGCGGGACGGCATCCTCGGCATGGAAAGAGAGGCGGTGCTGCGCAAGTTTTTGACCCAACTGCCGAGCCGATTTGTGGCCGACAACGGCAAATGGCAGCTCAACGCGGTGCATGTGACGATCGACGAATCGACCGGACATGCTACCGGCATCGGCCTGATCCGGCTGCACGAGGACGAAGTGGTGTTCGATTAGACGGTGCCAGTTTGAGGAAATCGCCCGGTAGGCAGGAATTTTTTCGGTTCCCTCGAATACCTATTAAAGTAGTGGAATCCATGCCATTCCCGGGGAGGTACTTGAGATGGATGTATTAAAAGTTTCCGCAAAATCCAACCCAAACTCTGTAGCAGGAGCTCTGGCCGGCGTACTGAGAGAGCGGGGATCCGCGGAACTGCAGGCGATCGGCGCCGGGGCACTGAATCAGGCCATCAAGGCGGTCGCGATTGCCAGAGGATTTGTCGCCCCGAGCGGCGTTGACCTGATCTGCATCCCCGCGTTTACGGACATCAACATTGACGGAGAAGACCGGACCGCGATCAAACTGATCGTGGAACCGAGGTAAGCACGGGGTGGATTCCATTCGTCGACCTTGTGGCCGAGAGTCCTGTTAACGGGATGAGCCGTTTTTGTTCGAGACCAATTGAACATTTCCATGCACCCAGCGTCAAAGGACGCTTATTTTTTTGTGCGCGTACCGGTTGAAAACGCCCCGGAGGTGGGAAGAATGATCATTGACGCCCATTGCGACGTGCTGTGCAAACTGTTCTTGCGTCCCGACATCGGATTTACGGACGAAGCGGGTCTGGATGTGAATTTACAAAGGCTGATGCAGGCCGGCGCGCTCTTGCAATGTTTTGCCGTATATTTGCCGGAAGCCGCGGAGCCGCATTCCTTCGGGCATGTGCTGAGGCAAATTCAGCTGTTCCACGACAAGGTGCTCCAGCATCCGGAAATGGTGTTTGTCCGCACCACCGACGATTTGCGCCGGACCGTTCCCGGCAAACGCATCGGCGCGATGCTGACCCTCGAAGGCGCCGACGGGCTGCAAGGACAGCCGGAACTCGTGCGCACGCTGTTCGATCTCGGCGTCCGCTGCTTGCAGCCGACGTGGAATTACGCCAACTGGGCGGCCGACGGCGTGCTGGAACCGCGCAATGCGGGATTGTCCGTGAGGGGAATGCGGCTCGTCGACGAATGTTCCCGCGTCGGCATGATTTTGGACATGGCGCATCTCGGCGAGAGGGGTTTTTGGGAAGCGGCGTCCCGGTACGGGCGGCCATTTATCGTCTCCCACGCCAACGCCCGCGCCGTTTGCGACCATCCGCGCAATTTGGACGACCTGCAGATCGGCGCCGTCATTCAAAGCGGCGGCTTGATCGGCATCACGTTCGTGCCGCCGTTTTTGCACAGCAGCGGAACCGCCGGCATCGATGATGTGATCCGGCATATCGAGCATATTTGCGCGCTTGGCGGCGAGCGTCACCTGATGCTCGGTTCCGATTTTGACGGCATCGATCGGTGGGTGAACGGGCTGCGGCATCCCGGACAAATCCACGCGCTGATCGAAGCGCTGGAGCGGCGGTTTCCCGCCGCCACCGTGGAGGGCATTTGCTGGAACAACGCGTACCGCTTTTTTCAGCGCCATTTGCCGCAAGGGCACGCCGCGGCGTGATTCGTACCGTTTCAAGGCGCGTGCGCGATGGCGCGCGGTTTGGCGCCCGCCGACTGGAAACGTTCTCAAACCGATATGAATATGATCGAAAAACACTATGTGTTCACAGTCGCGCGATCCCTTGATTTTTGTCGGATAAAGGCATATGATGATGATAGTGAAAAAAAATATTTATCACCACTGAACTAATCTTTTTATCTTTCCGTTGAAACCTTCGTATTTGCAAAAGGACTAACGGTTTGCGGATCGACCATTCAGAAGGAGATGAACGACGCGTGATCTCAGAATTGTCCTGGAAAATCGGCGGCCAGCAGGGGGAGGGGCTGGAAAGCACGGACCGCATCTTCTCGACGGCGTTGAACCGGCTCGGCTATTATTTGTACGGATACCGGCACTTCTCTTCCCGCATCAAAGGGGGGCATACCAACAATAAGATTCGCATCAGTACAAAACCGATCCGGGCGATCTCGGACGATCTGGATATTCTCGTCGCGTTCGACCAGGAAACGATTGATCTGAACGCAAAGGAACTGCGCGCAAACGGTGTCGTGATTGCCGACGAGAAATTTTCGCCCAAGCTTCCCGAAGGCGTCAACGCGCGGTTGTTTGCGGTGCCTTTTACGAAAATCGCGGAGGAACTGGGCACCTCGCTCATGAAGAACATGGTTGCCACCGGCGCATCGGCGGCGCTCCTCGGCCTGCCCGTGGAAGTGATTGCGAAAGTCGTGGAAGAAGAGTTCGGCCGCAAGGGGCCCGTTGTGGTGGAGAAAAACGTGGAGGCCGTGTCGCGCGGCGCCAAATACGTCATGGATATTGCCGGAGGCCCGCTGGAAGAGTTCCGTCTTGAACCTGCGGACGGCAAGGGCCGGCTGTTCATGATCGGCAACGACGCCATCGGACTTGGCGCCATTGCGGCCGGATGCCGCTTGATGGCTGCCTATCCGATCACGCCGGCTTCCGAGATTATGGAATACCTGATCAAGCGTCTGCCGAAGTTCGGCGGCACGGTCGTACAGACCGAGGACGAAATCGCGGCCGTCACGATGGCGATCGGCGCCAATTACGGCGGCGTGCGCGCCATGACCGCGTCGGCCGGTCCCGGCTTGTCGCTCATGATGGAAGGCATCGGGCTTGCCGGAATGACGGAAACGCCTGTTGTCATTGTGGATACGCAGCGCGGCGGTCCCAGCACCGGTCTGCCGACCAAGCAGGAGCAAAGCGACCTCAACGCGATGATCTACGGCACGCACGGCGAAATTCCCAAAGTCGTGCTGGCGCCGAGCACGATCGAGGAATGTTTCTACGATACGATTGAGGCGTTCAACATCGCGGAAAAGTACCAATGTCCGGTCATTTTGTTGACCGATCTGCAGCTGTCGCTCGGCAAGCAGACGGCGGAACTGCTGGAGTACGACCGCATTCGCATCGAACGCGGCAACGTGGTGACCGAGGCTCCGCCGCTGGAAGAAGACAAACTGTTCGAACGGTACAAAATTACCGAAAGCGGCATTTCCCCGCGGGTGTTTCCGGGTACCAAACACGGCATTCACCATGTGACCGGCGTGGAACACGACCAGGAAGGCCGTCCGTCCGAACACGCGGGCAACCGCAAGCAGATGATGGATAAGCGTCTGCGGAAACTGAAACAGCTGCAGGTGACGAATCCGATCAAGGTCAACGCGCAGCATGAGGCGCCGGACGTGCTGTTCATCGGCATGGGCTCCACCGGCGGCACCATCGACGAGGCGCGCGGCCGTTTGGAAAAAGAAGGTTTGAAAACGAACCATGTCACGGTTCGCCTGATTCATCCGTTCCCGGCCGAGCAGCTGCTCCCGCATTTGCAGAAAGCGAAAACGGTCCTCGTCGTCGAAAACAACGCGACCGCGCAGCTGGCCAACCAGATCAAGCTTCATTGCGGTCATGCGGACAAAATCCGCAATGTGCTGAAGTACGACGGCAACCCGTTCCTGCCCTCGGACGTTTACCGTGCCTGCAAAGAACATATCATGTTGGTGAGGAGCTGAAGCCGAATGGCCACATTTAAAGATTTTCGCAACAAGGTCAAACCGAACTGGTGCCCGGGCTGCGGCGACTTCTCGGTACAGGCGTCCATTCAGCGGGCCGCCGCCAACGTCGGCCTTGAGCCCGAACAATTGGCGGTCGTGTCGGGGATCGGCTGTTCCGGACGCATTTCGGGATATATTCACGCGTACGGATTTCACGGCATTCACGGGCGCGCGCTGCCGATCGCGCAGGGCTTGCGTCTGGCCAACCGCGAACTGACGGTCATCGCCTCCGGCGGCGACGGCGACGGATTCGCCATCGGCATGGGCCATACGATCCATGCGATTCGCCGCAACATGAACATCACCTACATCGTGATGGACAATCAGATTTACGGCTTGACCAAGGGTCAAACTTCGCCGCGGAGCGCCTTCGGCTTCAAGACGAAATCGACGCCGGCCGGCTCGGTGGAAAACGCGCTGTCTCCGCTGGAAATCGCGCTGGCGGCGGGAGCGACGTTCGTCGCGCAATCGTTCTCCAGCAACCTGCAGCAGCTGACGCACGTCATCGAAGAAGGGTTGAAACACGAAGGGTTTTCGTTTATCAATGTGTTCAGCCCGTGCGTGACGTTCAACAAGATCAACACGTACGACTGGTTCAAGGAACACATCGTCAACCTGGACGAAGACGAAAGCTATGATCCGACGGACCGCGTCGCGGCGATGGCCAAGGTGATGGAGACGAACAGCCTGTGCTGCGGCATCATTTACCAAAACAAGGAACGGAAGAGCTACGAAGAACTCGTTCCCAACTTCAGCAAGGAGCCTCTTGCGAAGCAGGATTTGATGCTTTCGCGGGAAGACTTTGAAAGCTTGGTCGCGGAATTCAAATAATCCGGTACAGCCCGGAGATACGGCGGACGCCTGCGGCGCGCGAATATCGGCAGGCCGACGTCCAAGTTCGGGGGTGTCGGAACCGATACCGCTCCGTCATCCCTCCGGGAGATGCGGAAAATCGACGCGAAGCATACGGACGATCGTCTGTATGCTTTCTTTGCCAAAGGAGGATGCCAACATGACGAAACGTGTACCCATCGGCGTATCGGCCCGGCATATTCATTTGTCCGCGGAGCATATCCGGATCTTGTTCGGCCCCGGTTACGAGCTGCAGCCGATCAAACCGCTGTCGCAGCCGGGACAGTTCGCGGCCGCGGAAACCGTCGCGGTGGTAGGACCCAAAGGCCGTTTCGACAAAGTCCGCATCTTGGGGCCCGCCCGCAAGCTGTCCCAGCTGGAAATTTCCCGTACGGACACGTATACGCTCGGCATTGACGCGCCGGTGCGCGAGTCCGGGGATATCGCCGGAACGCCGGGGGTGAAAGTGATCGGCCCCGCCGGCGAAGTGCAGCTGGAGGAAGGCGTGATCGTGGCGCTGCGCCACATTCATTTCGCTCCGGAAGATGCCGCCCGATGGGGCATCCGCGACAAACAGATGCTGAAAGTGCGCGTCGGAGGGGAACGGGCGGTCGTGTTTGAGCAGGTGCTCGCCCGCGTGTCGGACAAATTTGCGCTGGACATGCACATCGACACGGACGAAGCCAATGCCGCCGGAATCAAGACGGGCGACTACGGGGAAATCATCGATTAGTTCGCTGCGCGAATGGGGGCGTCGAATGGCCGATGCCGCCATTTTCATTTTGCTTTGCCTTTCCGTGATGATATAATAGGATGATGGAGAGCCGGCAGAAAGGAAGTGGCGACATGACGAAATCCGTAAAGGATTATTCGATATATTTTCAGCCCCCTTCGCTGAAGGAGGCCAAACGCCGCGGCAAAGAGAACGTGACCGTTCACTACGACTTTGCCGTGCCCGAGGAAGCCCGAACGCTCGGCGTCGGAAAAAAATACTTGATTCGCACCTACGGGTGCCAGATGAACGAGCATGACACGGAAATGATGAAAGGCATGCTGGAGCAGATGGGTTTCACCGAAACGGACGACAAGCGGGAAGCCGACGTCATCCTGCTCAACACGTGCGCCATTCGCGAGAACGCGGAGGACAAAGTGTTCGGCGAGCTCGGCCATCTCAAACCGCTGAAAACGGAAAAACCTTCCCTCTTGCTCGGGGTTTGCGGCTGCATGCCGCAGGAGGAATCCGTGGTCAACCGGATCATGGAGAAGCACGCGTTCGTCGACCTCGTGTTCGGCACGCACAACATCCACCGGCTGCCGCAGCTGATTCAGGAAGCTTATTTCAGCAAGGAAATGGTCGTGGAAGTGTGGTCCAAGGAAGGCGACATCGTCGAGAACCTTCCGAAAAAGCGCGAGGGCATGAAGGCGTGGGTGAACATCATGTACGGCTGCGACAAGTTTTGCACGTACTGCATCGTTCCCTACACGCGCGGCAAGGAGCGCAGCCGCCGGCCCGAGGACGTGCTGGCGGAAGTGCGCGATCTCGCTCGCCAGGGATTTCGGGAAATTACCCTGCTCGGCCAAAACGTGAACGCCTACGGCAAAGATTTTACCGATCGGCATTACACGTTCGCCGACCTGATGGATGACATTCGCAAAATCGACATTCCGCGCGTCCGTTTTACGACGTCCCATCCGCGGGATTTCGACGACCGGCTGATCGAAGTGCTCGCCAAGAAAGGAAATTTGGTCGAGCATATTCATCTGCCGGTGCAGTCCGGCAGCTCGGAAGTGCTGAAGAGGATGAGCCGCAAATACAATCGCGAACAGTATCTCGAACTCGTGCGGAAAATTCGGCAGGCGATTCCCGACGTCGTGCTGACGACCGACATTATTGTCGGGTTTCCGGGCGAAACGGAGGAGCAGTTTGCCGAAACGATGTCGCTCGTCCGCGAGGTGGAATTCGACGGCGCGTTCACCTTCATCTACTCGCCGCGGGAAGGCACGCCCGCTGCCGCGATGGCGGACGACGTGCCGATGGAAGTGAAGAAGGCGAGGCTGCAGCGGTTGAACGACCTGCTGGCCGAGATCGGCCTCAGAAGGAACGAACGGCTGCGCGGCCAAGTGGTGGAAGTGCTGGTGGAAGGGGAAAGCAAAACCGACAGCCGCGTGCTGACCGGCCGCACGCGCACGAACAAGCTTGTCCATTTTGAAGGCGGTCCGTCGCTGATCGGCACCTTCGTGCCGGTCAAAATCACGGAACCGAAGACGTATTTCCTCAAGGGGGAGCTGTGCGCGGCGGAAGCGGCCGCCATCTGACGCGATAACGAACACGGGGAGTGGACACATGAGCGCCCAACATTCTGAGCATTCCGCGGCAAGCCAGATCCGGCAGTTCAAAGCGGCGGAACTCGTCCTTCGCGAAGACATTTTGGCCAAAACCAAGGAACTGGCCGACCTGCTGGCGGACTCCGACGAGGTGCACACGTACCGGGAAGCGGAGCGGAAAATCAAGGAAAACGAGCGAATCCAGTCGATGATTGCGGCCATCAAGAAAAAACAGAAGGAAATCGTCGGATTCAAGTATTTTGAAAATCAGCAGATGGTGGAAAAAATCGAGAAGGAGATCGAGGAACTGCAGGACGAACTGGACTCCATCCCGCTCGTGCAGCAGTTTCAGCAAACGCAGTCGGACATCAATTACATGCTGCAGCTGGTCGTCACGGTGATTCGGGAATCGCTGGCGGAAAAAATCAACATGGATTCGGACGGCGTTCCGGCGCCTGCCGATTGCAGCGGGGACTAAATAAAAAACGGCAAGCCAAAGGACGGCGGCAGCCCCGGTCCTTTGGCTTTTTTTCTGCACCTTTGGGGTTACAGCAAAATCGTGCGGGAAACGATCACCAGCAGAATGAACAGAACGAGAATCGTACCCGTGGACGTCCAGAAGCCGCCTGCAACTGCGCTCATGGAATCATGCTCCTTCCATTTGAATTCGATATGTGCGGGGGTTCGCATAACCGGCAAACCCTGTATGGGAACGTTGAAGAACGTGGCCAGCGTCAACGGTCAGCAAAACAAAATGGTGCGGCTGACGATAACCAGTAAAATAAACAAAACCAGGATGGCGCCGGTCGAAGTGAAACCCGCTGCGTATCCCATGGTTGCCACCTCCTTCAATCGTTCTTCCACTACTGTATGATGCGCTCTCCTTCCGGGAGTGGACATATGCCTTGCCACAACGAAAATGCGCAGCCGCCCATCGGGCGTTCCGTTCGCGCAAATGAAAGAGAGAATGAGCAGGAGGGTTGTTGCGATGAGACCACTGCCGGTCGATGCGATCGTACCGGAGTTGAAGTCCGCGCTCCGCGATCATGGAAGCGCCGTGTTGGCGGCGGAACCGGGGGCGGGAAAGACGACGCGCATCCCGCTGGCGCTGCTTGCGGAACCTTGGCTTGCGGGACGCCGCATCGTCATGCTGGAACCGCGCCGTCTGGCCGCGCGGATGGCGGCGAGGTATATGGCGGCCGCTCTGGGCGAATCGGTCGGGGAGACGATCGGGTTTCGGACCCGTGAGGAAACGCACTGCGGACCTCGAACGCGCGTCGAAGTGATAACCGAAGGCATTCTCGTCCGCATGCTGCAGCACGACCCGGCGCTGGAATCGGTCGGTCTCGTCATTTTCGACGAGTTTCACGAGCGCAGCCTGCATGCGGATCTCGGCCTCGCCCTCTGTTTGCAGGCGCGCGACATGTTCCGCGACGATTTGCGGGTGTTGGTCATGTCCGCGACGGTGGACGAACAGGCCGCGTCCGCCGTGTTGGGCGGAGCGCCGGTCATTCGCTGCGAGGGCCGCACCTTTCCCGTGGAAACCCGGTACTTGGAACAGCCGCCGCAGCGCCACACGGACGACCTGGTCGTCCATGCGGTACGGCGCGCGCTGTCGGAAGATGAGGGAGACGTGCTCGTCTTTTTGCCGGGAACCGGCGATATTCGGCGGGTGCAGAACCGGCTGGCGGACGAACTGCGCGATCGCCCGGTCAGGACGGTTCCGCTTCACGGACAGCTGCCCGCTGCGGTCCAGGACGAGGCGATCGCGCCTTCGCAAGACGGTCGACGCAAAATTGTGCTGTCCACCTCGATCGCGGAAACGAGCCTGACCGTCGAAGGAATCGGCGTCGTCATCGACAGCGGCTGGATGCGCGTGCCGCGGTTTTCCCCGCGCACCGGCATGTCCGCGCTGGAAACCGTGCGCGTATCGCTCGCGGCGGCGGACCAGCGGCGCGGGCGCGCTGGGCGGCTCGGTCCCGGCGTATGCTATCGGCTTTGGACCCGCGACGAGGAACGCCGGTTTCCCGCGCATACGCCGCCGGAAATTCTCCACAGCGATCTTGCGGGGCTGGCCCTGGAACTGGCGGTGTGGGGTGCGGCGCCGGACGAACTGCGGTGGATCGATGCCCCCCCGTCCGCCTTGTACCGGCAAGCCTGCGATCTGCTGCGCGAACTGGGCGCGCTGGATGCGAACGGCGCGGTCACCGCGCACGGACGAAAAATGGCGGAAACCGGACTTCATCCGCGTCTGGCCCACTTGATGCTGGAAGGCGTCAGGTACGGTCTCGGCACGCTGGCCTCGGAGCTTGCCGCGCTGCTCGGCGATCGCGATGTGTTCATCGGCGAGTCGGCCCATCACAACGCGGACCTTCGTCTGCGCGTGGAAGCGCTGCGGGGCGCCGCCCATGGAGAGCAGACGGACGATGCCCGGCTTGCCCGTCTGCGCGAGGAAGCCGGCCGGCTGCGCCGTCAGTTCGGCATTTCGCCACAAAAGGAAAGTGGAACGCTTCACGGAAAGGGGAACGCGGACGAGGTGGAGCGGGCGGGCATGCTGCTCGCGTGCGCCTTTCCCGATCGCATCGGCGCGGCGAAAGGAAACGGGCGGTTTCTCTTGTCGAACGGCCGGGGAGCGGAATTTGTCCGTACGCAGCCGCTGTCCGCCGCGCGCTTTGTGGTCGTTCCGGAAGTGGACGATCACGGTCAATGGTGCAAAATTTACCGGGCGGCGCCGGTGTCGGCGGAGGAGTTGGAAATCGCGCTTTCCGGCCGGATCGTGGAAGAACACCGAACGGAATGGGACCGGGAAGAACAGGCGGTCAAATCCGAACGGGTGGCGCGCATCGGCGCGCTGGTGCTGCGGCGCGTTCCCGACGCGGACCCGGATCCGGAGCGGTGTGTGAGCGTGCTGTTGGACGCGGTGCGAAGCGAAGGTTTGGCGATGCTTCCTTGGAGCGCGGCGGCGGTCCGGCTTCGTCAGCGGATGGCGTTCGTCGGCCGGCTGCAGCCGGACGGTTGGCCGGACGTCAGCGACGAGGGATTGCTCGCTTCATTGGAAACGTGGCTCGCGCCGCATGTGTACGGCATGAGAAGCCGGGCCGATTTGCAGCGGCTGCGCCTGGAAATCGCGCTGGATACGATGCTGGACCGGGAGCAAAAACAGCGACTGGAAGCGTGGGCGCCTACCCATTGGACGGTGCCGAGCGGATCGCGCATCGCCATCGATTACCAAGATCCCGATCAGCCCGTTTTGGCGGCGCGCCTGCAGGAAGTGTTCGGGTTAAGGCAGACGCCGCGCATCGGCGGCGGGCGCGTGCCGGTTACGATGCATTTGTTGTCTCCGGCGATGCGGCCGGTGCAAATTACCCGCGACCTCGAAAGCTTTTGGAAACACGGGTATTTTGAAGTGAAAAAGGATTTGAAGGGGAGATACCCCAAACATTATTGGCCGGACGACCCCGAATCGGCGGAGCCCATCCGCGGTACGCGCCCGCCCGCGCATCGGAACGGGGCATCCGGCCGGTAATCCGGCACGTCGGCTCATCTCGGCGAACTGCGCATCCTCCGCTTGGCGGCACGCTCGGACCCCGCTGGCGGAGGATTCGTTTTTTCTTGTGAGGAGAAATTAAAATTTTTTTCATCACCGGACAACAACCTCTGTTATAATGGATACGTGTTTGGATCATGGATAGGAGGAATCGGCATGAAGTGGGGAATCAGTACATACAGTTTGTATGGCGCGATGAAGTCGGGGCGCATGGATGTGTTCGAAGCGATGAAGTGGATGAAAGAAGCGGGAGCCGAACATGTGGAAATCGTGCCGGGGCTCGGCTTTGATATCCACGAGGAGGGCATGCCGGAGAAAATTCGCGACACCGCCCGGGAACTCGGGCTGGACATCTCCAACTATGCGGCCGGAGGAAATTTCGTTGCGGCTTCGTCGTCGTATGAAGAAGAATTGGAAAAAGCGTTTCGCCATGTGGACGCCGCGGCGCGGCTCGGCGCGGAGCGGATGCGCTACGACGTCGCCTCGCGACCGCCGGCGGAAGCGACGATCGTCCAGTTCGAAGCGGATCTCGCCGTCATCGTGAAAGCGTGCCGCGACATCGCGGATTACGCCGCCGCCCGCGGCATCGTGATGAGCATTGAAAATCACGGATACCATGTTCAGTCGAGCGACAGGGTGCTGCGCATTTTGCATGAAGTCGGTCACCCCAAGTTCGGACTGACCGTCGATATCGGCAATTTCATGT